>Ga0315298_1001975_pt1 | contig 36283 bp, 15 predicted proteins | sample WHS_1_MG_FD_203077 | JGI IMG/M metagenome (GOLD analysis project Ga0315298, IMG submission 203077) | Extremophilic microbial mat communities from Washburn Hot Springs, YNP, Wyoming, USA - WHS_1_MG | ecosystem: Environmental > Aquatic > Thermal springs > Hot (42-90C) | place: USA: Wyoming...
TCTGTCTTTTAAATACCCTTTGAAGTATTCTTGAGACAGATTTTACTACCATCTTCCTTACCCTGTCAATTTTACCTTGACTTTTATCATAACATCGATTCATACCCACAGGAAAATCTTACCCGCCATTATGCCAAGAAATGCAGGATGCATTTCGCCCCGAGCACATGAGGCACGACGCCGAATGTGCGAGGGTAGATTTTCCGTGCTCTTACTTCTGAGCAAGACCTGAGGAAAGGAAAGATGATGACAATGACCATTTACCCTCCACAGCGGGGTTTTTGTATTGTAGCACTGGCTGCGCCAGTGCTACTTCTATCTCGGATAGCCAATAAATTTTACAAAGAAATATTTTTTTTACTTCTTTGGGGCGGTTGTCTTTGGAATATTAACAGGCACAGATGGTGATGGGCTTAGCGGTGCTACATTTGTTGTTTTTTCTACATTTGCCTGCTCCCGGAGTTGTTTTTCTCTAATCTTTTCCTCTTCTTCCATCTTCTTCCTTTCAGCTTCGTCGTAAACAAAAGCGCTATTCGGGAAAACATAGCTATATGTCAAACCGGCTATATGTTTTAGAGCGCCCATATTAAGGGCATATTCAATACAATAATCTATTGTAATAAGGTTATTCGCATCAAATCCATAGGTAAATCCAATCCCACCTGTTAAATCAAACTCTCCCTTAAGCTTTGCAATCAGTATATCAATTTCTTCGCCTAACTTCTTCTGCAGATAAATAGCCCCAAACCTAAAGGCAAGCATCTCTCCCGTAAAAGTGCTTCCTTTTATTATTTCAGAAGCAGTCAACTGGCGAAATTCATAACCTATATGCCAGGTAGAATCTGCCTGGCGGTTATCACTTGGATCTCTTCCATAGGTGACAAGACCAAAACCTAATTTTGATTTTTTAAATATCCATAAATCCCCAATATCCCAGTTCCCCCCTATACCAAATTCGCTGGGAAGAATATCCGTACCATCAGGAAGTATGGAAATATTCGGCGCAATTATATTCTTGTAAAATAAACCAAGCCTTATGGTTTCACTAAAATCATATGTAAGTCCGGCATCCAGACCAAAAGACATATTTCCAAGACGGGTAATATTAGGGTTACTCTGTACATCTATTGTATTACCTATTCCTATATCGTACAGATTAAGCTTTATACCAGCTGATATTTTTGCTCCCTTTGAAATAACATCATTTAAATCCTTTGCATAAATAAAGCTATAAATTCCTTCATGATAAAACTCAACATTTGCCCCATTAGCATCTTTTCCACTCACACTGAGTCTTTTAAAACTAAGTCCAATCGCTGCCCTCTTTGTAACAAATGGATCCCCTCCTATAGAAAAACCACTCCAGAATGGTATAGCCGCATCAAAATGCAGAGTATTGATCCCCGTGTCATCATCAAGCCCCATATAAGGAGTATCCCATGCCCCATAAACTTGAATGCTCTTCAAAAGGGCAATAGTAGCAGGGTTATAATTCATAGAATTAACACCATCAAAATCCGCAAACATTGCATCCCCCATTGCCCTGCTTCTTGCATTCCTTACCCCATCTTCAAATGCACTGTATCCAAAAACAGTTATGATAAAAATCCATAAAAAACTTAAAAGAATATTTCTTCTCATAGGTCATCCTCCCGAAAGTTTATATGTTACCGTACCACAACAATGGTCCCACTAAAGACATTGCTGCCGGCAATCACCCTATATATATAAACGCCTGTCTTAACATCATATCCTTCTTCATCCTTCCCATCCCAGTAAACCTCTCCCTGTTTGTATTCACCACTTCTATCAAAGCTTCTAATAAGATTACCACGCAAATCAAAAATCTTAACCTGATACCTTTCCTGAGATTCTTCAAAGCCAATACTTATCTTTATATTCTTATATGCTCTATCTCCCGCTTTTGGAGTAAATACCTTTGGATCGGTCTTAACACTTACAAAGCCCGGCTTTTTAGGACTTATCTGGCTTTCACCAAATATAGCATAATACTTATGCAGATAGCTTACCTTTGCTGAAACAGTATTTCTTACTGTATCAACCTTTCCTCCAATCCTGACCCATTCCTTTGTCATCTCCCTCCAGTAATAGATAGCAAGCTTGTCTTCACTCCATCCCTGCGCTGCTATTTCAGCATCCTCATAGTGAAGTGTAATAATCACATCATTTTTCAATTCCTGCTCTGTTCTATAATCAACACTAACACCACTAATATCTAGCTGATACACCCTGACAAGTTCAGGGCTTCGGGGCATTGCAATAAATCCGCTATTCAGTTTATCCCTCATTTCACTCACAACATAAAGATTTGTAATCCATACATCCACTGCAAAGTTTTCTCCCAGTGTACCCACAGGTACCACCACAAAACTATTAGTATCATCCAGCGAGATAGTACTCTGAACAGTGGTAGAATCTTTATCAAACAAATCCCTGTGCATCTTACAGGTACCTATATTGGTAATGACATTGGCTACAGCAACAACATTGGTATATCGGCTCTCTTTATAAAGAGCCCCAACAAAACTTACATCATATGTGCCTGGTGGTACAAAGTCAAGGACATATTCTCCTGTTGCTGTATCTCCACCAGCAGTAATCTGCTGACCAAACTTGTTTGTAACTATTGCATTACTTCCACTATACAGAAGCTTTACTGTGGGATTTGCGCTTCCCGGTAAAACAATCCCGACTATTCTTCCAAAATCTGCAACAAGAACCGGGAGTTTATCTGTTTCACCCGGCTTTAAGGAAGTTGTAGAATATTCATATCCACCTTCATAAAGCACTTCAGATTTCATATCATTAGTCCAGTTATCATTGTTTGTATATGTCACATAGATATAAATAATCTCATTACTTGCCCCAGAGCCAGCTCTAGGCTTTGGCGGAAGCATTGGAGAATAATGAATCGTAATATTAGAAGAAGTAGCAACATAGCTTAGATTCTGACCCAGCAGACTCGAATAGATGTTTGTTATATTAAGCCTTGTTGTATCAAATCCTATTCTTATATCCGTAATTCCTTTATCATACATTCCATTGTTTACCTGATACTTTATTATGGCACTATGGTCAATGCTATAAAGAATCTGAGAATTATACACAAAAGCCTCTGTGGGCTCTTGTGGTGAAATAAAGTTTATTATGTCTATCCCGCTGGCGTATCCCTTAAAACTACCATTAAAGCTCTTAATGGTAATATAAACATCTTTTGAAGAAGTAACTGTATTCGTAAATTTAAATGATATTTCATCTCCTTCTCCCGGGAAAAGACCTGTGGAATTTGTATATTCTACAGTAATAATACCTGTACTATAAGATAGCTTTGAAAGATTTTTGGTATTACTAAGGCTAGAAACTATAACTGTTGAAAGCTCCGCAGGAAGTTCTATTTTATTAGAAAATATAGAGTTTGCTCCCTGACCGGTATTACTTATCTTCATTATAAATTGATTTGTCAAAACTGTAGTACCCACATTGATTGCAAACCATTTTGTATAGACTATATTCGAAACCGAAGGTAGTGGTATAATCATATTCATTAATAATGAATTTGATTGATTCTCTTCAACATTTGCCATTCCATTTAAATTATCCGCCTGCAGAATCCATTGAACATTGCTTATCTCTACCATATCGTTACTATCAACAACCCATAGCTCAATTGTATCATAATCAGCTTTCGGTAACCCACCCTCATAATAAATAGTGAAATTGCTTTTGTTATTGCTAATTATAGTCCCACGAGAGCTAATTGGATTTATTATGTTTGTAAATAAGTTGGGCACATTTACTTTACAATAATACACAGGCGAAGATCCACTTGTGTAGTTGAAGAAATTAAGCTTTACATAGTTACTATAGTTTGGTGTTTCTATCTCCTTTGTAACAAGACCAGCGACAGGAGGGGTTTCCACATTAAGATAAACTGTAATATTTGTAGTTCTTACTCCATTATCAATCTCAAAACCAAAATCTATATTCCTTAATTTTTGAGTATTGGTATTGGTAACCTCCAGAGTAATATTATTTGTAGCCTGCATTATGAAATTACTATAATTCATTTCATAAACACCGGTAGAACTATTATAAGTAATATTAGTAGCCATTGGATCCGTTAGCTTACTTACATTCAATCCATTCGTAAAGCCACTATTCACATAAAGCCTCACTCGCTTTACATCATGATTCCCTATCGCACTATTAATAACCCTGAATTTTAAGGAAGCATTCCTCTGCACTGTATAGATATTATCCGAAAGCAAAAAAGCACTCACTGAGGGTGGAGGCATTATAAAGCTTAATTCATTTGTAAAGCCCGACTTCACTCTTGAAGGCACATAGGTTAATGCCGAGGTATTATATCTTACAAAGACTTTAATAAAAGCGTTTGTATCCCCATATTCTATATCATCTTTTGCCGTTATCGTAATTGTATCCAGCTTATTTGTAACAAATGTATTCACAGTATATTGAAGTATCGCTATATTTGTCCCATTTTCATTACTCAAACTAACAGTAGCTCCATTAGAGCTTGTTATAAGTATAGAATTTGTCAAAAGCGGCGACGGTAGATAAATCTTCGCATAGTTTATATTATTCGTACCTGAACCCACATTCTCCAGAACCACTCTGAATGTATTAGAGGCATTAATTGTGGAAACCTCATTCGGAATTACATAATATACAGAATCATAATCTGGCATAACAAAAGTAAGCCCCAAACTCTTTCCTATGCCAATCTCCGGATCAGATGTCAATATATTAGGTGCTGAAGTTCTGCTATTTGCAGCATAGACACTCCACTTTCCAGTAAAGCCAATGCTTTCCTGATTATCATAGGCTCTGAGTGTAATCGTATCAATTCCACCGGAAACTATGTTTGTATTATTAGCCCCATAATCAATATATACACATCCATCATTGGAATAGAAACTATTTGTGCCGGCAAGCACAGATGTTATATTATCTATATTTGTCATTATAAGCATTGTGTTGGTATTCGTTGTAGGTGGTACTATTTTGACTTTGTATAGATTATTTCCAAACTCGCCATAATTGGTTATAACAAAAGTATAGGTTGCAAAAACCTCATCTTTTCCAATACTATTTGGTGTAGCATATGCATAGAAATAAGCTGTAGGTAAAACTATCAGCTGATCTGGATTACCCCTGAGGTTACTAACAGGAATTTCTTCAATATTATCCGCATAATATACATCACAACTCCATGTAGCATTGGTAGGTTCTGAAAGTATCTGCTTAATTGCCTTTATCTCAATGGTAGTGTTATTACCGCTACTTAAATAAGTTGGACCTGCATAATTTAACCAGATATAATTGCTATTCGTTGACAATGTGGCACTTTGCCCACCGGTGTTTAAGAGGCTTATCACTCTGGTATATGGCCAGGGTATTCTTATTCTTGCCTTACTTATAGCCCTTCCATTAGCCGTAGAACCATTATAAACAGTGTATGTAAATGTATTTGTTATGGCTGTTGTAAGTGTATCTCCATCCTGACTTACTTCCGGACGCTCCGTACCATATATAGTTTTACTACCGAGGGCAACATTCGTTATTTCAAAATAGGTAATATCAGGATTTGGAAAATCCTTTAAAACTGCTCCATTATCAGCATAAAACTTCCACTCACCATTTGTTGGAAGGCTTTGCAAATTCGATACAAGAGCTGTAACCACTATGGTATCACTTCCACCAGCAGATATATATTGTGAAGCATTTGAATAAACAACCTCAAAATTACTTTGATTAAGTTTAACTACAGCAGGAGAAGTCTGGTTGGACAAATTTAGTTTTGTGGAATAAACCGTCTGCACCTTGCTATTCAAAATATCCGGAAGCATTACTTTCACACTGTTAAATCTATCTGTACCACTTCCTGTATTAGTCACTTTAACAACAAAATTTTGAGTAATTACACTATTTACTCCCTCATTTAAATTAACAAAAAATACATTTGGAGAAACTCCACCCCCTCCCTTTGGCTTTGGAAGAAGAATATCAAGTTTTCCGCTCATGCCATCTACTACATTCGAGACCTGTACCCTACTCCTATCATTGGAAACCCAGGGATAAAGATATATATCCTTAACATCTTTATTATCCACAATATCAATCATCTGAAATGTTACGGTAGAGGATTGCCCTCCATCAAGAGGTGTAGGATACAGTACTTCAATACGATTGGATGTTGTATTAAAAGAACCCATATTAAGACCAACTATGTTTGTAGAAACATTAGTCGGAATACTTATCATAATACTATGTATCCTATTACCCGATTTCCCTCTGTTTGTAACAAAATATGTAATGCTATTTGTTATCGAAGTAGCATCTATTTCATTGGGTTGCACATAGTATGCAAGATCTACAGGTGGAAATTCTACATAAACCTTATTAGTTCCAGAAAATCTAATACCAATAGTAGAAATATTATAATCCTGTGAATTAGTAGATTCGTTAGTTGTCTTATATACAATTACCGGCATTGTTATATTTGTGGGCATAATCGGAAAAGTATTATAGCTTATCCTATCAACAATAGAAAACGACACAGTATCCATTGCTCCGGAATCCTCATCCCGTGAAAGAAGATTGGTATTATTCTCAAAATACTTTAAATAAATTACATTACTTCCATTTGTATTAACAACACTATAATGCGAGTCTGCAAGAGTGCTATTAACATTATTAACGCTTACTATATAATTCGTTGACATATAAATAGCCACAAGCTTTATGTTAACACCCCGTGCACTGGTATTATATATATTGTGAACAATTGTATTTGTAATATCTGAAGTATACAGAACAGGATTCATTGAAGTATTTGTATTTGTTCCCGAAATATTGGTTACAGGTATAAAAATCTGGTTTTCAGCAGTAGGCACGGGTGGTTTAATCTCAACACTCCAGGATTGGCCGGGGGTTTCTTTTTGAAGTGTATAACCAAGGCTATTATTATTGTCTGCATAGCAAATAAAAGGCGCAAACTGAGATGGAGAATTAACATTTGTGTTTGTATGTGTTGCATAAAATTGTATTCTATCCTTCTGCCCCGTAGTTAAAGGAGAGGCATAAGATACCCATATAGAATTGTTTGAGAGAGTTACACTGCCATTGGAACTTAAGACATTAGAAACACTCGAAAACAGAAAATCACCGGGAACAGAAATATATATTCCATACACATTATTATTTACAGGGCCCACATTTTCTATGTGGTAATAATAAAGATTTTTGTTAGACTCAAGAGTGGTATTAATAGCCGCTGCCTGAGGATTTATGTATGCATTCACCTGGGCATTTGACATAACAACCCTTATAGTTTGCCGGTTATAAGTAGCGTTTGTCAAAGCGTTTTGCCAGCCTGTGCCACCAATAATAGCAGAGCTATTTATGTCAACCTGCCAGAGAAAGTTTGTATAATATATACCTCCGGGTATTGCTGGAGTTCCATATTCATTAAATGATATTTTATCCCATCCACCAACACCAGGAAAACCCCCAATTGGCATGTAATTTATAAAAACAAAATTGCTACCATTTATATTGGTTAAATAACAACTCTGATAGCTTAATCCTCCAAGAGCCATAGAGATAATGTTTGTAATTCCACTGTTGTTACTTACAGTAAAACCAGAAGGTATATAAATCCTTACATAGGATATATTGGGTGTTCCAGAAAGACCTTCTGTTGAAAGTATAAAATTAAATGCCGATTCCTCTTTTCCGACAACTACACTCTCCGGAGCAGAAAGCATTGCATAAGCCGTAGGAGCAATATAAGTACGCACAAGCAGGGCTTCATCAGATACAGGCCTTGCCTTTTTTCTACCTGTGGTGGCGTATTTAATACCCCCTGCCGGGTAAAACACCCAATCCTGCCCTGTATCAGCATGCTTTACACAGTCGGCAAAGACTTCAAAGTTCTCTCCAGAGCTATTTGGCGAAGAAGGAGTATAAAGATTAAAACTTATTCTTGCCACACCACCATTGTTTGTTAAAATCTGATTTGCAGAGCCAGAAGTCATATTGAACCTTATTATAACTTCACCGGATGAATTTGTAGAAACAGAAGCGTATCCTGCAGGTGGATTTACATTCGCGTTGGTGATAGACAGGTTCCCATATTCATTGGAAACCGAAAAGCTTGAAAGTATCCAGTTTGAAACATAGCTTGAGGGCTTTTTCAGGATAATCTCCCCTATTCCACTATCGTTTATACTACCCATAAAATTAGTGAGGACTACGGTAAAATTAACAAGGGCATTCGTAACTACCTTCTGAGGAGAAATGGAGGCGACTATATTGCTCGTAACTGTGCGAATCAAAAAATTATCAAATTGTGCCTCTTGCGCTTCACTTCTAAAAAAGCATGTTTCAGTAGAAAAATAGGCAATCAAATTGTTGGCTATTGAAGCACTTCTCTCTGTAACCTTTATCCAGGTATTGGAAAGTGCAACCGCAGCATTAGTAGGATTTGGGTTTATATATATGCTGACTTTGCTTCCATCCGTCACCAGCTTTATTCCAAGAGGTTGCGTTACTGGATTAAAATAGGCCGTGGAATATTTTGTACTATTATTATTAGCTGTATTATTATTATCCATATTTTTCTGAAAGAAGGTAGCTAAATCTCCTGTAGTTTTCCCATCAATATCTGCAGATAATGAAGCAAACGAAACATCGTAATCAAGATTATAGAAATAGCCAAAAGTATTATTCTGATTAAATCTTGATTTATCATAAAAATAAATAAAGTTCTGCCAGTAATCATTTGTGGTTTTTGCCCCACTATCCTCAACAAGCCAGGCTCCAATATATCCAAGCTCATACTCATCGTTATATCCAGCTGTAAAGGCAGGTCCATTTTTAGCATCAATGCTTGTAACATAGCGATAAATAACATAACCAAAAGGTTCTTCGGGGGTTGCTGTAATTTGACCCAGTGTAGAATTACTCTTCGGATCAAAAACAATCCCATCCCCGACATACCAGTTATTCCACATCAAATCACCATTATTTCCTCTACCAAATATAAATAATTGACTATTACTAACCTCTGTACCTCCAGGCCAATCTTGATCATAACTATGAGTATCGTAAACCACAAGATCCCTACTCATTGGGAAATTGAAAATCCAGCCTGCATTATTGGTTGTATTTCCAGAAAAATTCTCAAAGAGGTAATAAGATTTTCCATAGATATCTGACACAATAATACCAATAAATAAAATCACCCCTAAAAAAATCTTAAAAGGAGAAAATCTTATCATTTTGTAAAATCTTATATAAAAATTACTCATATAGCTCTTCATACCCGCCTCCCTACCTGACGATGATGACCGTGCCAGAGTATGTAGTACCTCCGGCTCTCACCTGATAGATATAAACACCCGTTTTAACCGGATGCCCCTCATCATCGCGGGAATCCCAAGCAATCTCACCCTGAACATAAGAACCCTTTTTAACAAAGGTCTTTATTAAATTCCCCCGCAAATCGTATATTCTTACCTCATACCCATCCGAAGCAGAAGAATCAAGCTCAAACGAAATTCTTACGCTACCAAAATTGCCATCAGGATCTTTTGTCGGAGTAAAGACCTTCGGACGAACAGCTACATTTTTAATAGGACCCTTAACCTTGCCATCCCCTTCTTTATTCATAACAGCATAGAAGGAATGTACATAATTAACCTTTGCTACCACCCATTGATTCACTGTATCAACCTCTCCTCCAATCCTGATCCACCTCGGATAAAGCTTTGTCTCATCCCAGTAATAAATGGCAAGATCCTTTTCGCTCCATCCCCTCGATTCTATATCAGCCTTATCATAAGCAAGGTAAACAATAGCATCATTTGTAATAATAGCTCCCCATATAGAATTATCATCAACATCATCAAGCTCAAATAGATATCCATAAAGCCCATCTTTAGTAGTAGGAGGCTTTATTAGATTTTCAGTACTAACCTTATCCTTTTGCTCATCCGTAAAGGGTTTTCTGTATATATTTACGGAGAATCTCTTTTCAATACCATTTGGTAAAAATGCTACATGGCTACGCTCATCTTCGTAACAATCAACTGTCTGATTAGAGTTTATACCTGTCATCAAAGGAGCATTACGCATCGTTACAATAGAAATAATATTTAGCTGATTATCTACAATATTTTGATTCCTCAATCTATATGTACGATACTCCTTTGAAGAAAATTCTATATCATAATATCCGCCAGGCACCTTATCAATATTGTAAATACCGCTACCGGGAGATGAAGCCGCAGTAATTATCTGTCCATCAGCATTTGTTGCAGCTACGCTTGTACCCGGATAGTAAAGCTTTATATTAACAGCTCTTACAACAGGAAACACACTTCCTCTCACATTACCCCATGGAGAATTGGTAACCAGTATATAGGAAACATTCCCTGATGAGGCTATTGTATCAATATTTGTAACTGTAGTACCCATCAACCATACCTTCGTATTAACAGGAATGAATGTGGAATTACTAAGACTATAATCAAAATGGATAGAAACATCATCATATTCACCAAACTCTATATTATTTTCTCCTGTTGAATCATAAGAAAGCGTAAATTGATTGCTTGTAGAATTATAACCAATACTCGTTGCCTTCAGACTGCTTACAATTACATTACTGAATATATTAGTTTCCATCGTAATAACCGCCTGGGTTAACTGGGTTCCATAGGTTCTATTCATTACACGATATACAAGTGTTTCGTTTGTATTGATAATATAAACCTTATTGTTATTAACAAAATAACCCTCTGCCGATACAGGAGGATAATCCACACGCAAAGTTAGATAGCCCCCTATAGGACCATAAGAGGTGTAATAAACAGGATTGTTTGTAAGATTTGCTACTTCTACAAGAATGGTCAAATTACTCGGGGTACTTACCATATTTGTAATATCAAATGTAATCAAATCCTCTTTCCCTGCTGCAAAAATAGAGCTATTTGTATATTCTATCCGAATTAGATTGCTTTCTACAATATAGTCAACAAGACCCGCATTACTACTTATAACAGAAGGAGAAATATTGCTTATACCCAGAGGTAGCCAGATTCTTGCAAACCTTATTGCACTACTACCAGTTCCCTCATTAGTAATCCATATCTTTAAGTTATTCGTGGTCGTTGTTACATATATTGTTTCAGGGCTAACACGACAATGCGATTGCGGAGCGGGCATATGGAAAATAATATTTGTAGAACCGCCAACCCTTACCCCTGTCTGAACAAAGCCAAACCCCTGTCCATCATTGACATAAGCCCTTATACCATTGGTTAAACTACCCACAGAAACATTATCAGCGAGATCAAGCGTTATTGTATCGTAATCTCCTGAATCTATTTTCTTTCCCTCATTATCATAATTCAGAGTAAGGCTTGTAATGGTCCCAAGGATATTGTTGGTATTGGTAATTATACGACTGCTAATATATAGTATATTTGTAAACTCCGCCGGAAAACTTAATATAGCTTTTTTAATCTCAAGATTCCCATTAATCATATTGTCAAGAGTAACAGTAAAGCGATTTGTTGTGGTGGAGGTATCTATCTGGTTTGGCTGAACCGATACCGTCGGATATGTAGAAATAAAGAAATATTTATTTACCTCCCCATCCGTTGCATTTGTATTTACAAAATTTCTTACAGTAGATGCTATATAAAGATTTGTGCTTGCAGAAGCAGTATTGGTCAGGTACAGATATATATCATCCTTACTCCCTACAAGCAGCGGCGAAGAATAACTAAAGGTAATTCTTCCAGAGCCACTATCATAATTGGTGCTGGTGGCAACTGTATTTGATATCTTACCGATGTCAAATCCCAACCTTAATTCGGAAGGTAAATCTATCCATGCTGTGTCAATATCAGAAGTACCTGAGCCAGCATTGCTCAAGGTTATATGAAGAACAAAGGAAGGCAAATTCTGGAATATCTGCTTCGGGTTCATATTAACAGTAGCAAGTGGCAAAGGCATTCTATAGTATATTGAAAGCGATTTATCCGATGAGTATAAAGTTGCCTGTTTATAATTCTCATAAGTAGAAACAAAGGCAGCCTCGGCACTCCAGGCCACATTGGTTTCTGTATGAGTAACTTTGTCATTTACTCTTATAAGTATTTCATCATGCTCTCCGGGAAGCACCTTAGAAGCAGAATAATCTACCCATATATAACCATTGGAAAATACAGATATTGCATTACTCTTCATAAGATTGGTTAATTGAATTGTATTAGTATCCAGTATACCATTGTCAGGCACCGCAATTTTAAGCTTAATTATGCTATTATCAAGATCAGTCTCCGATGGGCTTAAGTTATAAACATAAAACTTAAGATAATTCGTAGTAATAGTTGAATATATAACATTCTTTTCCTGTAACGATACAGAATTTGTAGCTTCTATATAAACCCTTGGCCTGCAATCTGGTTGAACAATATTAAGGTCAAGGCTCTTTCCAGCAACAACAACAGCATTTTCACCATTAGTCATATTTGTTGTATTATAGACCATTACAGACCAGCTTCCATTCGTGGTAGTTGATTCAACATTATCATATCCGATAAGCCTTATTAGATCTGTTTCACCACTGCCAAGAACAGAATTTGTATAATAGAGAATAACTATATTGCTATTAACACTAAGAGATGCGCTTTTGGTTATTGAGGTAACGGTTGTAATATTGGTAATAAAAGATGGGGCTGTAATCTTTGCCATCAGAATATTGTTCCCAGATTCTCCATTGTTTTCCAGATAAAATTCATAGCTATTCGTTGGAAAGTTCTGTGACACCTGATTTGGTGTAACATAAGCCCTTGCCTTGACTGTAGGATTTCTAAAATATACTTCATTGGTCTGCCCCGATGTTACTCCAATAGTATGCCATCCTGATCCATCTCCATAATCCACATCCATTGTAAAATAAACCCATGTTTCACCGGAGGTCCAGTTATCATAAGCCTTATATGTTATAGTATCCAGAGAAGACGGTGTAATAGGCGTGGGGTAGCTAATTATAATAAAATTACCATTTGTAGAAGCTATTCCTCCCGAACTGCTTATAATATTACTTACACCTGTAATTACATATGGAAGCCCTATTCTAACCCCGGTAATATTTCGTCCCGATGTAACTCCATCACCTGGAGTGTCACCATTCCTTATTCTATTTGTAAAGGTATTAACGGTCGATGGTGTTAACACCTCACCAGGAGTAACATAAAAATGAGGCATATCTACAAGTGAGAGAAGATTTGTTCCACCAACAATCATTAAGCCATTGTTGGTCAAACTTAAGGAATAATCATTCGTAGAGTTATTCGCTGCCCAGACTATCCAGTGAGTGTTCGTTACATTTGTAGCAGAGACCTCAAGCTGGAGATGTATCCTATCAATATAACCCGCTGGAAGGCTTGCATTTGTCTGATCATAAAGGACCCATATGTAACTTCCGTTGGATAATTGAACAGGTCCCCCTGGCTCATTGGTAAGCCCCGTTCTTTCATTACTAACAGATACAACTTTATTGGCAAACAAAGGCGGAATGTCAATCCTTACCCTATCCAGCTTATTACTTCCCCATCCCCTGTTGGAAACAGATATAACAACTTCATTTGTATTTGTAATTCCTGTTTTTGCATTATAAAGAACTGTAGGAAGTATGCTGTAAGAATACAAAGTCGGAGGAGGCATAATAAACACAGTTTGTGTCTCACCAGAGGTGATGCCTATATAGTTGGACAAATATCTATCGTTGGAAACACCGCAGAGAAGATCAAATGTTGTTCTGGAGCTTTCAACATTATCCCATATTGACATGCTTATAACATCCGAAGTCTGTCCGGGGAAATTATTTGTGTAAGAAAGGGTCAAAACCCCCGTACCTGCATTATAAGAAGCTATGGCTCCTCTAAGGCTTGAATTAAACTGGACATTGGTAATAATACCTGTGGGAAAATAAATAAATGCCTGATTAATTCTATTACCTGTCCTGCCCCTGTTATTAATTGTATATGTAATGGTGGCCATATTTGTAGCGGCATCAATAAATCCATCCGGAACTGTTACAAAGCTATCAGCAATTACCGGAGGATATATATAATTCATTGTAACATTCCCACCCTCAAGCGAAGAACCTTCTGCCCAGTTAGTTGTATTCTTGCCAAAAACAGCAAAGCTAATATCCATCTGCTGGGTTACAGAATCAAGCACATTAAGATTTATAATATCATTGCTTCCCGATGAAGGATCGTTATAAGCCGCCTTTAGATTACCAAGATTTGTATAAGCAGCAATAATAACATTCGAGCCATTTTCGTTTGTAAGACTTAGCACTGCACCAATAAGAGAATTATATGAAACTATATTCGTTATTTGAGGCGGACAATATATCTTTATAAAATAAATATCATTCTCATATTCACCCCAGTTCTTTACTTCAATCTGTATGTTTGTGGCATAATCAATATCTGTGTAATACTCATGGCGATTGTAAGGATTTGCACCTCCATCCTCATCACCCGGTAAGATAATCCTTGTCCTTAGCTCGGCGGGTGGTGTATAAAAATATACCTCCCAGCCAAGCGAATCCCTGCTAAGAGGAACCCATCCATCACCATTGCCATTGTCTGCATAAGAAAGATTAGAAGCTACCAGAATCTCGTTTGTTAGCGAAGGAACATTATCCATAGCACTGAATGTAATTACATCCATTAAGCCATTAGAAAGGACTCTGTTAGAAATTCTATAATTCACCTCAAGCCATACTGATGAATTAGAGCTATAAACCGTACCCAGCGAAGGTATCGTATTTGATATAAAAACTGCATTGGTAAATAAAGGATCGAGCTTAATAAGGACTTTTTTGAAATAATTTCCTGCTTCTCCATTATTCTGTATAAAATACGAATAAAAATTGCTTATTGCTGTATTCTTTGTATAAGCAGGAACACTATTTGGAGTTACCGCTATGTAACCATCTCCATTTGGTGGTTTTTTTCTTACGAGAAGGGTCTGGTATTTCTGGTCAGAATTTGTTACATTGGTAACGGGCATCGTGCCTGGCAAAAGGGAATAAGAAACAGACTTCCATTCTACCAGAACCTCGTTTGTATTAAAATTCGTTGTGGTATAATTCTTAAAATTAATAGTATCTATACCACCACCCGCCACAAGCTCTTTTCCTTCTTTTGAGTAATCAACAACTATAATTTGGTTGCCAGATGCATTGCTTACCAGAATATTGCTGGAAGCTATACGAAGACTTGTAAGGGTATTAGAATTTATAGTAAACCCCGGAGGCACAATAATTTCTACCTTTGATATATTAGCATTGTTATTCGTAGCAATTACAGCAGATATTGTATAAGAAATAGTTTGATCCATATCGCCTTCATACATAAAAGGATATGGAGATGTTGGAGTTATACCGGCAGAAATCCCGGCAGAAGCTATCGGGTCATTAAATGATTTAAATGTAAGTGTATCACTGTCCTTAAGATTAAAATATGACATATTATATGCATTACCCGCATATGACTTCATCCTTCCTGTTGTTGCAACCTTCGTCCAGCTTGTATCATTATACTTTTCATTATTTACATAAATAGAAAAGCTTTTCCCACTTGCATCAGCATCCGGCATTATTGCAAAGTTAGACACTATAACAAGAATAGCATTCGTTGCAGTTGTTCCACATCCATTATCCGGATGGAACACCTCACTACTATTAAAGCGAATCTTCAGTCTTCTCTTATCGCCAGAATCAATCTCCTTTACTGTTATATTAACACTTCCGGAAGATGGGTTTGAATCACTTCCATAAATCTTCCCAAAGCTCTTAACAACATTCCCTGTTGAATTCACCAGCTGCACACTTATGCTATTAGTATATTGATTTGTCCATGCATAACCCGTAGGCATATCAATTGTAAATTCTCCAACTCCAGCCTCATTAGCACTAGAAAAAACGGGTTTTATAACAAAATAAAGATTTGTAGAAGCTCCTGCTTTAAACTCATAAGGGGCTATTTCAGAAGTCACAGAAGAACAAACCGAGCGTATTGTAAAGTTCGCAACCTCTAAATTATTAGACTCAGAATCCGAACGATTTCCCTCAAGACCAAACATCGCAATCAAATTATCTGAAAAACCTATAGGCTCTTTTGCAATTAACAAAAACTCATTGGGATAGGAAGAAGTTGAATTATCGTTATTGGTGTTAAGGGCAAGCCCATTGGGATTTGGATTTATATAGAGATAAGCATATTCTCCATCTGTAGTTACCCTGATTTTTATAATATTTCTGTTGTCATAGTAAGGATTAACCTGCCCTCCTGTATTATATGTATTTCTTGTCCAATAGTCGTCATAACACCACTGCAGATAATTCGCCAAATTAACCGTTCCGATATCATTTGCTCTGGACACAGCAGAGAGATTATATCCCCCTACATTATTGTCATTCAAACCCCAGAAGCTTAGAGGCCTCGTATCCGGTTCGCTTCCAAGTTTAGGCCTGTAAAACTCCATAAAGTTTATCTGGTTAAGATACTTTGCACCACTATTACCATTTGTAACCCCATCCTGATACCCAACAAGCCACAAGCTGAATACAGACCACATTCTTCCAGATTCCGGGTTCGATGTATCATCATGAGAATCCAGACGAATATAATTTCTTGTAATTTCATACCCGAAAGGTTGGTATTGATTTGCATTATACGGAGTGTCATACCTGATCATATAACCTTTTAAAGAGTTAATTGTTGTTTGAGCTGTTGCCAATCTTCCTCTGAAAGAGGCTCCACTTGTACCAAAGGTTATTGTTTCATCATGAGCTTCTGTACTTATGCCTGTATCCTTACCATAGCGCAAGCCGGTTGTCCATCCCGATGGAGTTACTGTAAAATTCTCTGTGTAATAATATCCCCAACCTCTGGTAAATAAACTTGCAAAAAGGAAGGCTGGAAGCAAAAACCTTCTAAAACCTTGCATATATAACCCCCTGCAGAGGTCTAACTGAACATAATTTATCGCAAAACATGCCCGGAGAAGATTTTAACTCAAGAAAGTTTTTAACTTATTGAAGAAGGGGAAACCCCCCCCAGCTAATATATTCTAACATATTTTTTATCGGATTGTCAAATAAACAAGTAAAATTTAATTCCAGTAAATTGTTTTACAAATTTTTAACATTGTTCACTATTTTTTACTTTCTTCTCTAACTCTTCATATATAATTATACCACAATTTACACATAAAACTGAAATTCCTAATTAAAATAAACTTACCTGAAATCTTCTATATTTTGCAATAAAACCCTCAAGATTCTTTCCTTCGGAACATTTTCTACAATCTTCCCCTTTTTAAATAAAACAGCCCCCGATTTTCCAACAGCTATTCCAACATCGGCATCCATTGCTTCACCAGGACCATTAACCACACAACCCATTACAGCCACTTTGATATAAGTTTTAATATTTTGTGTTCTTCCTTCAAGTTTCTTTGCTATTTTTTCTACATCGAACTCCTTACGAGCACAGGTAGGGCAGGAAATAATTTCCACCCCCTCCTTTCGAAGGTTTAAAGTTCTTAAAAGAATCTTTGCTGCCTCAACCTCTTTTACCGGATCCCCTGTAATAGAAATGCGAATGGTATCGCCAATACCTTCCAGAAGAAGACAGCCTATACCTGCTGCACTTTTTATAATAGCCTGATTATATGTTCCTGCCTCTGTAACACCCAGATGTAAAGGATAATCGTTCAATGGAGCAAAAAGGCGATACGCCTTCACCATAGTGGGAACATCTGAAGATTTAAGAGATACCTTTATATCGAAGAAATCTTCTTCTTCAAGAAGACGAATATGCTCCATAGCAGATTCGACAAGAGCCTCTGGAGAAGAATCGGTAAACCTTTTTCTGTCAATAGAACCACTATTTACCCCGATTCTTATAGGTATTCTTTTCTCCTTACAGGCTTTAACCACCTCTTTTACATGTTCTTTGTTTTTTAAATTCCCGGGGTTAATCCTTAAACCATCTGCACCGGATTTTATTGAAAGAAGGGCAAGTCTATAATCAAAGTGAATATCTGCTACTATCGGGATAGAAACCTTCTTTTTTATTACAGAAATAGCCTCTGCGGACTCAGAGTCAGGCACTCCAACACGAACAATGTCGCACCCCGCGTCTCTTAGTCTTTGAATCTCTTTAACAACAGCCTTTATATCTGAAGTCTTACAGGAGGTCATTGATTGAATGGAAATTGGAGCATCCCCCCCAACGGGGACATTACCAATATAAATCTGTCTTGTTTTACGCCTGTTAAAACCCATAGAAGCTTCTACTCATATTTCATAGCATCAGAAAGCTTAAACCTTCCCTCATAAAGGGCTTTACCTATTATAACTCCCTTTAATCCCATAGATTCATATTCTTTAAGCCTCTTAACATCTTCCAATCTGGATATTCCTCCGGAAACAATAACTGGAATATCGGTTACTGTAAGCATTGTTTCAATTGCGTCATAGTTCGGGCCTTCAAGGGTTCCATCCCTCATAATATCGGTATATATAACTTCCTCAACACCAAACTCTTCCAGTTCTTTTATTATATCGACTGCACGCTTACTTGTGGTTTCCTTCCATCCATTTGTTACAACAAATCCATCTGCCGCATCAATGGAAATAATAACCCCATGGGGGTCACTTTTGCAAAGATTCTTTATGAACTTTTTGTTCTCTATAGCAGCCGTGCCTATAATAATTTTATGAACACCCCTATTCTTCAAGGCTCTTATAATGCGATTATCCCTTATTCCACCACCAACTTCAACCTCAATGTTTACCTCTTCCACAATCCGCTGGATAATATCCAGATTCTTTGTTTTGCCTTCAAAGGCCCCATCAAGATCCACAATATGTAAACGCTTTGCCCCTTCTCTCTCCCAGAACTTGGCCTGAAATACTGGTTCGTTAGAATACACTGTTTCAAACTCAGGGTTTCCTCTTAAAAGCCTCACACATTTTTTGTTCTTTATATCTATAGCGGGTATAATTAACATAACATTCTCCTTCCTAATTCAAATCGAGAAATCTCCTAAGCAATTCCAATCCATTCTGATGACTCTTTTCCGGATGATACTGCAGAGCATAGACATTATTAGCTATTACTGAAGAAACAAATTCAATACCGTAATCCGTTGTGGTAGCCACAATAGTACTATCCGAAGGTATAACATAATAAGCGTGATCAAAATAAAAATAAGAATTATTTTTCAAAATGTCAAAAATACCCTCTTTTTTTATAACCCTTAACTGATTCCATCCCATATGAGGAACAGGAAGTTCAATGTTAAATCGAACAACCTCTCCTTTTAACACCCCAAGCCCATCAAAAACTCCATTCTCATAGCTTCTTTCAAAAAGCATTTGCATTCCAAGACAGATACCAAGGAAAGACCTTCCTGTTTTAATAAAATCAAGAATGGCTTTATCCAGGTGAAGCTTTTCGATGTTTCTTATAGCATCCTCGAAGGCCCCAACCCCGGGAAGCACAAGCTTATCTGCATAATTAACATCTATTGAATTTGAACTGATTATAACTTCCTCGCCATCAACTTTTCTAAATGCATTATAAACACTTGCTAAATTTCCCATTCCATAATCAACAATACAAATCATACACTTACACTGCCTCTATATAATCCTTTGTAGAAGGAATAGCCCCTCCAAGCCTATTGTCAATTTCTACCGCCATCCTGAGTGCTCTTGCAAAAGCCTTACAGGCAGCTTCAAGAATATGATGAAGATTTTCACCTGATTTTACTATAAGGTGCAGGGTAAAACCCATGGATGCAAATCCGCTAAAAAAAACATCCCCGAGCTCAAAACTAAAATTCCCGATTTCGCCAGAAAAATCTGAAAAGTTTGTTTTGCAGAATGGCCTGCCACTTATGTCTATTGCAGCCTCAACAAGGGCTTCATCCAGAGGAACAATCGCATAACCGAATCGCCGAATGCCCTTCTTGTCTTTAAGCAAATCATTAAAAGCCTTACCAATAAGGATGGCCGTATCCTCAACCAGATGGTGAAAATCAACATGAATATCGCCGCTTGCATTTACTTTTAAATCAATAAGGCTATGTTTGGAAATAGTCTCAAGCATATGATTAAAAAAGCCAATCCCGGTATTTATCTCATAATTACCAGTCCCATCCAGATTTACTTTTAATTCAATATGTGTCTCTCTTGTCTTACGGGAAAACTCTCCCTCTCTTTTCATTATAAATCCTCCTCATTTATAAATTTTAACTTAACTTTTTATTCTGTCAATAGTTATTTCGTTTCCCTCCGCATTATCCAAATTCCCGCATACAGCACCATATCCCATACAAAAAGCAGGCACATTACAATTATAAGAAAAGTATTAACACAAAATGCCTTAATACTTAAGTAATAAATCACAATGGATACCAGAAGCATAATCCAGAGAAAAACAGGAGTACTCTTTATATCCTTTGCAACAGAATAGTTAACCAGATTCTGCATAATGCCGAGAGGTAAACTTGAAAGTATATAAACAGGCAAGAGCTTTGCTGCCACTAAAAATTCTCTGCCAAATAGAATCATTATAATCCATTCTCCAAAGAAAAGGGTAAAAACCGTTGATCCAATAAAGGAAAAAATGGTAAATATAATCCCGGGGAGCAATCTATTCTCCCTTTTTTTGAGCACATAAGAAAAAACAACATTTGCAAAAACAAGGGAAAGTATTATTAAATTCTTGCCAAAAAGAGCACAGGCAGATAAAAACCCGCTATCAGTTTTATTGCCTGCATATTTTACTATCGTAAGGTCAAGGCTTGATATAAACCCAAAAGGGATTAATGTGACACAGGTTTTAAAAAAGTATTTTATTATGGGTATGTCTAATTTTTCCCTAAAAATACTCCTAAGACCTTTAAACCCCTGCCCAAATATTAATAGAATACCTGCAATACTTCCAAGAACCGAAGCAAAAAGTGCTCCCCTAACTTTCAAGCCTGCCAGTATCAATAAAATTCCTGCAAGAGCTCTTGCAAGCCCCTCTGCACCAGTATTAATTCCATAGTTATAAAAATCCAGCCTGCCCTGATATATGCCCCTATACCCTGCAAGAACAAGCCAGAAAAACACTATCATAGCACCAATAAACACTTCCACCAGGCTATCCAGCGTAAAGATTCTCTTTAGAAAAGGCGATGCCAGCATTATTGCAAAGGCAAGAATAAAACCAATTAGATAAAGCGTCTTTGATAGTCTTGTTAAGACATCTTTATAACTTTGGGATGGATTTTCAACGGTCCACTTTGCAACCGAAAGCTGAAGGGATGTATTTGGATATGTAAAGCTTAACAGAAAATAAAAAAAAGAATTAAACACGCCAAAAGCCTCTGGTCCAAGCTTTCTGCCTGCAATAGAATTAAATAAAAAATTGCCCAGGGTAAGAATACCAAAGCCAAAAACACTGTAAAGTGTGTTCCTCCCATAATTATCCTTTGAATGATTAAACAAACCACCCTTTTTCATTGCTTTAAACTTCGCATCCTTTATTATGCTCCCGAATTACTGCAATTTCTTTCTAAAGAATAAAAGCAAATCAGCTAAAAGAACAACTAAAACAATTCCGCCAGAAAATCCAACAACAAGGCTAATCTGAATCAAATCAGTATGAAAGAAATACATTCCAAAATACTGAATTAAAATCCCCGAAAAAATAGTAATTGAATAAAACAGCTTTTCTTTTATCACATAGTAATTGACAAAATAACTAATCAAGGCATATGGCAAAAACATAAAGCCATAAAGAGAAAGAATCTTTTCCATGCCAATAAATTTATTAGCAAACAAAACACTCGAAATAAAGTTTCCTCCAAAAACAAGTACAAATATGTACGAAAGCAAAATTAAAGTAAGAAAAAGTAGTGCCTTAAGATTGGACTTTTCCATATTTTTCTTATCTTTCGACATTAACGGCAACATAACAAAAGAAACCGAGGATGCAATATAAAAAGAAGCCTTCCCGAGCATTGCAACCATTGCATAAACTCCCGATTCCTCTGGAAGATAATGCCGTGCCAGAATCGTATCCATATATGAAAAAAGCTGAAATGCAAATACTGAGACAAAAGAATTCAAAAACGACTTCATTATTCTATCAATCCTTAAGAAATCTTTTTCAAGTTCTCCTGAAGTGCTGGCAAGATTTTTATTTCTAAACTTAAAGAAATCAAACAATAAAAAAGAAATTAGAGCACCTTGAGAAATAAACAGTGCTATCAGCACACCAAAATAAGTGGAGAGTATATACACCAAAGTCACACCAACAAAAAACTTGGTTAGATTTGCAATAACATTCGAAATAATATAAGCTCGCAAATCTTCTCTTGACTGAATAAGACTATTAAAAGGAATAATGAACAAAGTTAAACCACTGAGAATAAAAATAAAGACAAAAGTAAGGTTTTCATTAAGATGAAAATAACTCTTTAAAAAAGGAAGAGATAGAAAGAGAAGACTTTCTATTATAATTATAAAGAATAGCACAAGCTTAAATATTCTTACAATATACTCCTTCAGAGTAGAAAAGGTTCCACGGGACAAAAGAGACGAAATATCTTTACTAAAAACCATCTGTAAAGCGGAGGCAGGCAGAGAAACAATAAGAAAAAAAGAGAGAAGCGGAGCTATAACCCCATATTGTTGTTTCCCTAAAATCCTTCCAATAATAAGCGTAAATAAAAAATTAACAAAACCTGCGCCTATCGAAACAGTAGATATTACAGCAGAGTTAAAAAACATTTTGCTTTTCATTAACTCACCAAAAAAATCATTAAACCTCGAAAAAAATGCCTTTTTCATGAAGAAACCACCTCAATATTTGATAAAAAATTCCCGCTTATAACCTTCTTTCCATAATCCTTAAAATCAATGGTTACAAAATTCTTTGTTATCGCTGCAACCTTTCCCTTCCCAAAAAGGTGATGATAAACCTTATCTCCAACTTTAATATCACTTATGTCCTCAACAATCTTTAATTCGCCATTCCCTTCTATATCGTCAATATCTTCTTCTTCCTTTTTTCGAATCTTACTTTGCCACCCAAAAATATCCTTCTTTTCTTTAAACAAATCTACTTCTTCTACAAATTCTTCGGGAATGTCATTAAGGAACGGAGATGGATTTTGATACAAAAGCTCACCATACTTCATCCTGCTTTCAGAATAGGAGAGATGAAGTATCTTCATAGCACGGGTAATGCCTACATAAAAAAGCCTTCTTTCTTCTTCTATATCTCGAGCAGAGTATAAAGAAGAAGCATGAGGCAACAATCCATCAACAAGCCCGCATATAAATACAACCGGAAACTCAAGTCCTTTTGCATTGTGCAGGGTCATTAACGAAACATAATTTCTACTATCATCGGCTTCTATTTCATCAGCGCTGGATTGAAGCGTAATATCATTAACATAATCCGTTATCAAAGCCCCGGGGTTATCATCTTCATACTCTTTAATTGAATTAATCAATTCCTCAACATTCGACCATCTATCAAGTCCATCCTCATCAAAACTCGTAATATAGCTTTTATATCCTATTGCATCTATTAAAATCTTCACAAAGCTCATCGGGGTTAGCTTCTCTTTTTCCTCTCTAAGTTCTTCAAGAATTCTTCCTAATTCTTTTAAAGCCTCAAATGGAAGCCTTGATAGAGAAGGATTTTTCTCTACATTCAAAAGAATATCTATAAAAGAAGTTTTTCCATCCGAGGCAACCTTTTTTAGTTTTTCCAGAGCCACCTCTCCTATCTTACGCTTCGGTACATTGATAATGCGCTCAAAAGAGGCAGAATCAAAAGGGTCGATTATTAGCTTAATATAAGCAAGAATATCCTTTATCTCTTTTCTGGCATAAAACTTCTGCCCGCCAAAAATCCTGTATGGAATGTTGCGTACAAGAAGCTCCTCTTCAAACAATCGGGACTGGGCATTTGTTCGGTAAAAGATGGCAAAGTCCTTATAATCATATTCTTCTAAAAGACTATCAATCCTGCTTACAACATAGTTCGCTTCTTCCTTATCTGTAAGCGCATTTATTAAAAAAACCTTCTCTCCAGAGGACTCTTGTGTCCATAGCTTTTTATCCATCCTGCCAGGAATTTTTTCTACAACGGCATGCGCTACTTCAAGGATAACCCTGCTGGATCTATAGTTTTGTTCGAGCAAAATAACCTTAGCATTATATCTATCCCTGAAATCATATATGTGGTCATAGTTCGCACCACGCCAGCCATATATTGACTGATCATCATCCCCTACAACACAGATGTTTTTGTGCACAGAACCTATTAGCTTGATCATCTCGTACTGAGCTTTATTTGTATCCTGAAATTCATCCACCATCACATAGTGCCATAATGATTGGTAGTAAGATAGTACCTTATTGTTCTTCTTAAAGATGTAAATAGGGATTGTAATTAAATCAGAAAAATCGAAAGCCCTATTTCTTCTAAGGGCCTTTTCATAAGATTGATAAATTAAGGCTACTTTCTCATCCATTTCTGATTCAATTTGTTTTACAAAATCCTCCGGAGACTGTAAGGACTCTTTAATCCTCGAAATCTTTTCAGCTATACTACTAGGATTATAAACATCCGTATTGATACCCGATTCTTTCATAATGCTTTTAACCAATCCCCTGCTATCAGTATCGTCATATATTACAAAATCCCTTGGATATCCAATCTCTTCTGCATGCTTTCTAAGAATCAAAACACCCATTGAATGAAAAGTGCGAACCCATGCTGTAGATGTATCAAGCCCCGTAAGCTGGGTTATCCTTTCCTTCATTTCCCCTGCCGCTTTATTTGTAAAGGTAACTGCAAGAATATTTGAAGGCTGTAATCTTTTTTCCCTAAGAAGATAGGCAAACCGATGGGTTATTACACGGGTCTTGCCGGATCCCGCCCCTGCAAGCACAAGAAGAGGCCCATCCGTAAAAAGCACTGCTTCCCTTTGCTTATCATTTAATGGCTCAAGTATTCTATCCATAATATTTTATTCCATAAAATAAATTGCACTAATTATAAAGGAAGGCAGAAGAATTAGCAAACAGCAATTTATGTAAAGAGTAATTCTCCATTTTTGAAAATTTGATAACCCCTACTTCATCGCGAGAGCACAATCTATTACAATCCAATGATTAATTCAAGATAGTTACACTGAAATGGCTACATTTTTGTAGACATTACAGAACCCTGCCAGATTTTATGACACCCGAGTAATATCTTCCCGATAGTTTTATAGTCCTTGCCATATTTGAATAATTAACCATTACAATCCCAAATCGTTTTGAATATCCCCAGCTCCATTCAAAATTATCCAGAAGACTCCAGACAAAATACCCTTTTAGAGGTATTCCTTCATTTATGGCACTTTTACACTGCTGTAAATGGTTTCGTAAATATTCAATCCTGTCTATATCCAGGATCTCACCACCTTCAGTTTCCCTATCATCGCAAGCTATTCCATTTTCAGTTATATATATGGGGAGCCCCGGGAAAAAATCGTTTGAAAATTTTAAGATATAATAAAGGGCCCTAGGTGTTATAGCCCAACCCATTTCGGTTCTCGGAAAACTTGATGGAATGCTAACTTCTTCATAACCCTTTTCATTTTGCGCAGCCCTTATGGGTGTACCAAAGTAGTTGTTATATCCTATATAATCCAGCGGCTGGGAAATTATTTTCATTTCCTCTTCGTTATAATCGGGCATATCTGCACCTAACAGTCTAACAAGTTCCTCATTATATTTGCCTGTCATAAGAGGGAAAAGGATTGCCTGATTTTTATCAAAGAAGGCTTTTCTTGCAGCTTCTATATGCTCTTCTGCATCATAAATAGGAAATACTGCACCAGGCACCTCAACAAGCCCTATCTTAGCCTCCTTCTTCGCATTCTGCCTTATTGCAGTATATGCAAGACCATGACCCAGAAGTGCATTATGGATTGTCTGATTTGTAACCTTTCTTGGTTCCCTTCCTCCGGGGGCATGTTTATCCAGCTCATGAGCAAGATAGGTAAAGCATATAATCTCATTCATAGTTGCCCAGTATTTAACCCTGTCAGAATATTCTTTTACCACTATTCCAGCATACTCTGCAAAAAGCTTTGATACAGTTTTACTCCTCCAGCCACCATATTTTTCCTCAAGAGCCTGTGGCAAATCCCAATGAAATAGGGTAATAAAGGGTTCAATATTGTTTTCTAATAATTCATCAATAAGCCTGTTGTAGAAATCAATTCCCTTTCGATTTATTTTACCTTCACCTGTCGGCAAGATTCTTGGCCAGGCTATGGAAAACCTATAGGCATTCAACCCCAGTTCCTTCATTATTCTTACATCCTCTTTATATCGATGGTAATGGTCGCAGGCAATATCCCCATTATCATTATTCATTATCTTTCCAGGTCTTCTTGAAAAAACATCCCACACAGAAAGACCCCGCCCATCTTCATCGTAAGCACCTTCGATCTGATAAGAGGCCGTTGCAGCCCCCCATTTAAAATCCTCTGGAAATATTGTATCCATACTTACTCCTCTAATAGCTTTTAAAATTTCTATTCCTTCTTAACAGAATTCTCTTCTGATAACATGAAATTTTCTACATCATGCAAAGCTGGAGAATTTATTACCCCAAAAAAACTTCCTTTCAATCACTAAAATCAGGAAATAAATCTCCCCCCTAAACAAGGGTATAATAATAAAATACAAAAAAAGGAGAGTCAAATTATTTGATTTTTCAGTTGATTTATTGAAAACAAGCACTATAATAAAATACATTCTAAAAACAAGGAAAGAGTTAATATCCAGTTTTCAAAAGCTTTTTTGGGGGTATGTTTAGATGACTACAAGGGTAACGCTTGGGCTTTTAATAGACTGGATAGCGACTCCCTACCATATGAGCATATTGCAGGGAGTTCTGGATTCTGTAAGAAGGAATAATGTAAACATCATTAGCTTTGTTGCTGGCAGGCTTGAAGCAACACTGGAATGGGAAAAGTGTCGCAATGTTCTCTTTGACTTTCCAAGTAGAAACAAAATCGACGCTCTGCTTATACTGGCTCCAACCATTGCCAATATTGTGGGTATGGATCAGTTTTCAAATTTTGTAAAACGATACAAAGAATTCCCTATTGTAACCATAGGTGAAAAAGTGCTTTCCTATCCCTGTATTCTTATCGACAATAAGATAGGAATGCGAAATTTAGTTTCGCACCTTATAGAAAAACATGGGTATGAGCGCCTTGCTTTTGTGACAGGTCCTGAGAAAAATCGTGAGGCAAAAGAGCGTTTTGAGGCATATAAGGAGGTCCTGGAAGAGTTTAAAATTCCTCTTGATAAAAAGCTTATTGTTCAGGGAAATTTTCATACCACTTCTGGTAGAAAAGCAGTCATAATCTTGATGGATGAAAGGAAGGTTAAATTTGACGCAATAGTCTCTTCAAACGATACTATGGCAGTTGGCATTATAGAAGAATTACAGAAAAGAAGAATACGCGTTCCGGAGGATATTCCGGTAGTAGGATTTGATGATATAGAATGCAGTCAATACCTAAGGCTTACCACTGTCAGACAACCTCTCTATCAATATGGGGAAATTGCTGTGGAAATCCTCTTGAAGAAAATCAGAGGTGAAGAAGTTCCATCTTCTACATACATTCAGACAAATCTGGTAATAAGAAATTCCTGCGGTTGTTTTTCACACACTCAGGAAATGAGCGTGCTAGCTTATAAGAGTCTCTCATCTTTTGGTGAATTCTTTACCTATATAGTTATGCGCTCCAGAGAAAGCATTATTCTTGAAGTTATGGAAAAAAAAAGAAAAACTCTGGATGAAAAATTGTTACTTGGATGGACCTCCCAAATACTGGATGCTCTGGTAGAGGAAGTAAGCGGAAAGGTTCCTTATTCATTTATTTACACTATAGATAAAATACTCTTTTCCAATCTTTTTACAGAAATAGATCTATACTTTGTTGAAGATATACTTCATACTATTCAAAAGCATCTTTTTTCTTTTCCTATGGATGAAGAGCTAAAAAAATATCTCGAAACAATTTTTGCACAGGCAGAGGATCAAATTTACAACACCGCAAGAAGAAGGGAAGCTTTTCAAAAAACATTCTTTATGTTTACCCTTGAAGATATAAACGATGTTGGAGAAAGATTAATAACATCCCTTGATATTAACGATGAGCTAAAAGTAATCTATAGAGAACTTCCTGGAATGGGAATAAAAAATTGCTTTCTTTCAATCTATGAAAATCCAGAAAAACCCCTTCTTCTTTCACGACTTATACTTGCCTTTAGAGAAGGGAAATTGCTCTACATGGACAAAAATGGCATAAAATTTAACACAATAGATCTTGTACCACAAAAAATGCTAAATGAAAAAAAACAATATTGCCTTATTGTTAATAGCCTATTTCAGGGATATGAACAGATAGGTTTTGTCATTTTTTCTGTGGATTCTACTATTGACTTCAGAAGCTTTGAGTTTTTAAGGCACAAAATTAGCGTTGCCCTAAAAGGTTCTATGCTAATAGAAGAGATAAGAAAGCAGGCAGAAAATCTTAAAAAAGAGGTAAAAGCCCGGACGGCCGAACTAACGGCAACAAACTTAAAATTGAAAAAAGAAATTGAAGGAAAGAAAAAAATAGAAAAAAGGCTCAAAAAGGTTCTTGAAGAACTTAGAAAAACAAACGAAAGACTACACCGGCAAACAATCCAGGATGAAATGACTGGCTTATACAATAGGCGGGGATTTATATTGCTAAGTGAGCAACATTACAAATATGCAAAAAGAGCCAAAAAGAATTTCCTTCTGATATTCTGCGATATGGATGAGTTAAAAAAAATAAATGATCAATTTGGACATAAAGAGGGAGACTTTGCCTTAAAGAAAACAGCCTCTCTTCTCAAGCATTCTTTCAGGGATGTAGATATTATTGGAAGGCTTGGCGGTGATGAGTTTACAGTACTGGTGATGGATGGAAACATAAATGAAAAAGATTTTTATAAATCTAGAATTTCTGAACAATTTGAAAGGTTCAATGCTCGTTTCAAAAAACCTTATAAGCTATCCATAAGCATCGGATTCGCATTCTTCGATGGACAAAATCCTAAAACTATGGACGAATTATTTTCAGATGCTGACAAAGAACTCTATATAGAAAAAGCTGACAAACACAACAGGGCTTAAAACTCTAAAAATTTTACCATTTTTTAATAAAAATCCCTTTCTTAATCATCATTGGGAATGACTTTTTAAAAAAAATATTTTATAATATTAACTTAAAGTAAGTGCTGATTTTAAAAAATAGTAAGGGAGAATTTTCTTGAATTACGGTCGTTTTTTTTTATTCTATGTTTTTCTTTGCCTTCTTATTTTTTCTCCACTAATGGGTATAACAAATAATCCACCTGAAGAACAACCAAAAGTTATCCCTTCTGATTCAAACCAAAACATAGTCTTTGAAAGCTATGACGAAGTAATAATGCAAAATTATGAAAAACAAAACATTACGCAGATTAAATTTGTTGGAAATGTCAAAATAAGTTTTGAAAATAACAAATTAAAAGCCCGAACTGTTATCATTACTTCGACAAGTAATAAAATAACAGACATTTCTGCCTATGATAAGGTTGAATTTCACTACGGTTCCGATATTTATCTGGCAGATTTTATGTCTTTTAATCCTTCAACAAAAAAAGGTTTTCTAAAAAATGTGCGATCCTTTGTAAAAAGCGGTGATGGTTCTTCTCAGGCAGGACCTATATCCGCCACAAGGGGCTGGTTTTACCGTGCTAAAAAAGCCACAATACTATCCGACAAACGCGTTGTACTTGAAGATGTTTACTTTACATTTACACCCGCAGAATATCCATATTATTATTTCTATGCTCAGAGGTTATGGTATTTTAAAGGTGACCTGATTTTTGCTCTAAACAATACCTACACTGTTGGTGGAGCAAATTTTTTATATTTTCCATTCTTTTTAAGGTGGGAAAGAGCAACAGGTATTAAAACAGCCTTTGGACAGGAAAAAAGGATAGGCTGGTATTTAATGAACACTCTAAACATAGACACCCCGGAAGGTTCTTATATAGTCGGGTTGGACCTTTATGAAAAGCTTGGACAATACCTGACCACTTCCTATACCCTCAGAAAACCCTTTGGTACTATACAAAGCTTCAGTATAAATTTTCAAGGTGCCAATGACATTAGAACCTTCTATGATACTGCGAATGACCGCTACACTCATATTGATCCAAATAATTCTCAGTACTCGAATATTCAGCAATTATCATGGCAGTATACTGTAAATATGGGATTAAAGTTTAATGATATAACTCTGGATTTATTCTGGGAAGACCTCAATGACCCTTTTTTTGTTTCCAAATATCGTTATAGAAGGAATCAATTTGATGTAAAAGAAGTGCTTCAGCCATTCAATAACCAGTTTTTTCTCCATAATGATCAAAATATAGAAAAGACATATATTGAAAGAGGATTCAATCTTAAAAGTAATAATCTTGGAATATCAGGAAAATGGGGTTATATTCTCACAGCCAATCCGGAGGTATCGAATATCTATTTAAATGAAAGATACAAATATAAATTAACAAACATTCAATTCCCCCATATTGATTACAACACGGGAAACATCGATATTTTAAAAGACATTAGCTATACATTCCCATCCTCAAAGAAAATTGAAGTATCAAACCAGACATATGAGATTCCAATTGAGGCAGATGAAAACAAGTTTATCGATAGCCTTTATTCTAAACCAAAATCTGAAATAACAAACCTGCCAGATACCATAACCGAACCTGGAAAAGAAAATTCTTCTAACAAAACAATTTCCTACAGAATTTCAACAAATAATTATGAACTGTATAGCTTCTCTTCTTATATAAATGCAAACTTTATCTATAGATCTTACGAGTATGTAGATACAAATAGCATTCCTACTTCCGATTTATATTATCACATTGAAAATGGAAGTTATGCCTTCAATGGGGAATTTTTAAACAAGCTATTATACTGGAATAACTCTGTTAACTTTGAAAATTCAAAATACTGGTCAAGTTTTTCAAAAGAATACACAAACAACATAAACCAGTCAGGTCTTGTCATCAACCTTGGTAGTACACTCGGATTAAGAAGTACTCCTTCTATATTTACAGGCTCTTTCTGGCAGATAAACTTTCCATACACAATAAGCCATGGAATAAATTATCAGGTCTATAATTCAAAAGGGGCTTTTTTAGTTGCCAATCCTCTGGAAACATCCCATACCACATCCGCTTCCTGGGGCTTTAATCTCTTAAATAACAACATAAACTACTCTCTCTCTGCAAATCATCAGATGAGATTCCGCCAAACCAATAATGTAGATGATAACTATATAAATAATATGATAGGAAGAACCCTTTCTGTGGATACAGGCTTATCGCTTTTCTGGATTAAATTTTCCACAGGAACATCTTTAGACCTTCTCGAAACAAAAGACAGACCTTTAATATGGACTTTCGACGAATTAACCAACCGAATTCTCCCGGGACACAATCCAAAGCTTACAGTAACCTTCGCTCCATCTCCCGCAGAATTATATCAACCGATGCCAAGTTTCACATATGTCTATGATATATTAAAAAAAACGAACGAAAGCTTTTCAATAAACAGTACATATTCAATAAAAGATGTTTATCCACCATTTCTATACAAAATAGAATCTTTAAACTTTACAACATCTCTTCGGTGGGATTTTTTAAGCCCGCGTTCAACAATCTTTAACATGAGCTTCAGCACAATTATATGGCTCGATAGATACTGGAGAATGGCATTTGCAACAAGTGTTGTAAACTCAAGAATATATCGTTACTTTGAAGAAAATGAACCTTACTTTTCAAGCGGGGAATACTATGTAGACTTCTGGCAAAATCTTCTGGATAGTATAAATATATTTGACTATGAAGCCCTTAAAAGAGGCTTTTTCAAAATACAGGATCTCCATTTCGATTTAACCCACTATCTCAATGAATGGGAAATGCATATACAATTCAATCTATCTCGAAGGGTTGACAATACAAGAATGGTAGCCTACTGGGAACCAAGCATCCGCATTGAATTTATATTAAGCGGAACAAGCGATCAGTTCCCCCCTTACGAAAAGAAATTTGTACCAGAACAATATCAATAATATGGAACATTCTCATGCTGTTTGAAATAAAAGGTACTGATAATTTCGCAAGAGCAGGAATTCTTCATCTTCCACACGGAGATGTAGAAACCCCTACTTTTATGCCTGTTGGAACCCAGGCAACTGTAAAAACCCTTTCGGTAGAAGAACTTTATAAAATGAAGGCAGGTTTAATTCTTGCTAATGCTTACCATTTATATCTTCGCCCGGGTATTGATGTTATAGAAAAAGCAGGTGGAATTCATTCTTTCATGAATTGGAAGAAAAATCTTCTTACTGACAGCGGCGGGTTTCAAGTTTTTTCTCTTGCTACCTTAAATAAAATTAGTAACAGAGGCATGGAATTTCAATCACATATAGACGGGTCAAGGCATTTCTTGAGCCCAGAAAGAGCTATAGAAATTCAAATCGCGATTGGCGCTGATATCATAATGGCTTTAGATCAATGTATTCCAGCAGGTGTAAGTGAGGAAGAAACAAAAGAGGCGATGGAAAGAACCTCACTATGGGCAGCAAGATGTAAAGAAGAATTTTTAAAGCTGAAAAAAAACTCTAAAAAGCAATACCTTTTTGGAATTATTCAAGGAGGTATGTCTGAAAAACTAAGGTTAAAGAGTGCTGGTGACATAATCTCTATGGACTTTTCTGGCTATGCTATTGGTGGTTTATCAGTAGGAGAGGATAAAACCACAATGTACAGAATTTTAGATGCTCTAAAGCAAATTCTTCCTTCGGATAAACCTCATTATCTTATGGGAGTTGGAGTACCGGAGGACATCCTGTACGGAATTGAAATGGGTATTGATATGTTTGACTGTGTCTTTCCAACCCGTGCAGCAAGAAATGCAACAGCCTTTACATCCGATGGAAAATTATCCCTGCGAAACCTTAGTTTGAAATATGATTTGGGACCACTGGATAGTTCCTGTAATTGCTATACTTGTAGAAATTATACCCGAGCCTATATACGCCATCTTTTCAAGGCTGAAGAAATCCTTGGAATGCGCCTTGCTTCAATCCATAATACCAACTTTTTAATAAACCTGACAAAAAAGGCAAGGAAAGCTATATTGAAAGGAAAATTTAAATCGTTTAAGGAAGAATTCTTAAAAAGATATGCAAAGGGAAAGTTTCTTAATATGTATAGATAAGCTAAAATTCAATTTTGACGATATTTATCCGATTTCTTAAAATAAAAACACTGCTATTTTTACTTTAAAATCTCGGGATTAAGTGGTAAATTGAAACATTAATCAAGGAAAATATATGTGTGGAATAGTTGGTTACATAGGAAACAGGGATGTAAAGGAGATTCTTCTTGATTCTCTTCAGCGCCTTGAATACAGGGGCTATGATTCTGCAGGTATTGCCATTATAGATCTTAATAATGGATTAAAGATACAAAAGGATGTGGGAAGAATAGCCAATCTTAGAAATCAAGTACATAAGAATTTTCACTCTATAGAAAGTAAAGTAGGAATCGGACATACCAGATGGGCCACTCATGGAGGAGTAACAAAAATTAATTCGCACCCTCACAGTGATTGCAGTCAGAAAATTGCTTTAGCCCATAATGGAATAATAGAAAACTATAAAGTGCTCAAGGAGCTTTTAACTAAAAAGGGTCACACCTTCGTTTCGGAAACCGATACCGAGGTTCTGGTACATCTGATAGAAGAATTTTATAAAGAGGAAGAAAGAAATTTACAATCGGCTGTTGTAGAAGCCTTAAAACTTGTAGAAGGAACCTATGGTATAGTTGTAATCTGTACAGAAGAACCTTATAAAATAGTTGGCGCAAGAAATGGAAGCCCGCTTGTGGTTGGCATAGGAAATAAAGAAATGTTCTTTGCCTCAGATGTAAATGCCATAATGCCATATACAAAAAATGTGGTTTATGTTGAGGATAAAGAAGTCGTTGTAATAAAAGCAGAGAAATTTAAAACCTATGATCTGAACTATGAAAGAATCGAAAAAAGCATATCTAAAATAGATTGGGATGTAGATTCAATCTCTAAAAATGGTTATGAAACATTCATGCTTAAAGAAATATTCGAGCAGCCTGAAGCAATTCAAATGGCTTTAAGCGGAAGGGTTGTTCTCTCCGAGGGAATGGTAAAATTTGGTGGGCTAAATCTGACTGAAGAACAGGCCCGCCGGATAAACAAAATAATTATAACGGCCTGTGGAACAAGCTGGCATGCAGGAATTATAGGAAAGTATTTAATAGAACGCTTTGCCGAAATACCTGTTGAAGTAGATTATGCATCCGAATTCCGTTATAGAAACCCTATTATTCAGGAAGGTAATATAGTAATAGCTATCAGCCAATCCGGCGAAACCCTGGATACCCTTGAGGCTCTTAGAGAGGCTAAGAGAAAAGGGGCTAAAATAATAGGCATGACAAATGTAATTGGAAGCACCCTTGCAAGAGAAAGCGATGGTGGAATATATCTGCATGCAGGTCCAGAAATTGGAGTAGCTTCAACAAAGGCATTTACTAATCAAATCGTTTCACTGATACTCTTTTCAATATATATATCAAGATTAAAAAATATGTCTCTTTACCAGGCAGAATCCATGTTGAGGGAGCTACAAACGATAATACCAAAAGTAAAAGAGGTTTTAAGTCAGGCAAGTAAAATAAAAGAAATTGCAAAGAAATATTCCAATGAAAAAAATTTTATTTACTTAGGAAGAGGCTTTAATTATCCAGTTGCTCTTGAGGGTGCTTTAAAGCTTAAGGAGATCTCTTATATTCATGCGGAAGGTTATCCTGCGGCGGAAATGAAACACGGACCAATCGCACTAATAGACGAAAATATGCCCGTTGTATTTATCGCACCAAAAGACCCACTCTATGACAAAATAATATCCAATATAAGGGAAGTTAAAGCCCGCAACGGAAGAATTATTGTAATTACAAATGAGGAAACAAGCTCCCTATATGAATATGTTGACGATATGATTATCGTTCCTCAAACCATTGAGGAATTTTCTCCAATAATCAATGTGATACCACTTCAACTGCTGGCTTATTACATAGCAATAGAAAAAGGCCTTGATGTTGATAAGCCGAGAAACCTCGCTAAAAGCGTAACTGTAGAATAGAGTTAAAGATAATACACACTTCCACAGACGACATTCGCAATGTTGTTTTCCAGCAATTCCTCATTTCTCGTCATTTCGATTCTAACTCCAAGCTGTACTTCTGAGAAATCTTCCCTGCCGCTTTTTGTAGGAAAAAGCAGGGGAAGACCTTCTTACTTTCTTTCTCAGCGATGAGAAAGAGAAAACCTCATGTTCACTTTCTTTTGAACGGCCAAAAGAAATAGTTTACTGCTTTTTGCAGGAAAAAGCAGGGGAAATCCTTTTGCTACCTTTTCTTTTGGCAAGCGTCCCAAAAGAAAAGGTAGCTCCCAAAGAAAAGGACTTCCGCCCACGCTACGCAAAGTTTGCAATGCAACTGCTCAGGCTCGGGAGCGGTGAACTCACCCTCACCTTGAAAGCTCTTTACTTTACAAACCCTTTTCCTTGTTTAAAAACATCCCTTCACTTTTTATACAAGGTGAGGGTTCAAACAACACCGCTCTCACACCTCGCCTTCGCAGGCATTGCTTACACTTTGCTCCGCTATGGCGGGTTTGTTTAGCTATATCACTACAACCGTATCGCAGTAATGGTATTCTTCAGACCTTATCCTAAAACCTTCCTGCTTACACCTATGCCTTTCTCATGTCGTCATCCTTGACTTTATTCGAAAGGCAACCGCAATCCATTGCGGTGTGTTACATCTACCCTTTATCCCCTTCGCAGAATACCCCTTCTTGTTACTTCGTTTCCTCTGCTTTAACTCTAAAGGCTCTTAAGGGGAAAA
>Ga0315298_1001976_pt1 | contig 36278 bp, 26 predicted proteins | sample WHS_1_MG_FD_203077 | JGI IMG/M metagenome (GOLD analysis project Ga0315298, IMG submission 203077) | Extremophilic microbial mat communities from Washburn Hot Springs, YNP, Wyoming, USA - WHS_1_MG | ecosystem: Environmental > Aquatic > Thermal springs > Hot (42-90C) | place: USA: Wyoming...
GTGCGATCCCCAGGAAACGCAGGTAGTCGGGACGGGTATTCCGGCAGTAACCACCAGACCCTATCCGGACACCGGTCCCAACCCCGGCCGGAGCACCAGTAACTGGCAAGGGGTCTTGGCCAGGATGTAATCCAGTTCGCGCCGCAAGTCGGTATCCACAGCCTCGGGACGGGGGACGACCAGGGCCAGCATATCCGCGCCGCGCACGGTCGCCTCGTGCACCACGACCGGGGCGAAGGCGCGCCCATAGCGCACCTCGATGGCGGCATTGCGCACGCCCCGCCGACGGCACACCTCGGAGACGTGCAGCACCTGTTCATCATGCGCCAACTCTTCGCCGTGGGGGGTGGGGGGGAGGGGTTCCCCGTGCGCCACGATGCGCACACAGACCACGTTCAGGCGTGCCCGGTGGGCGCGCACCAGGTCGCAGACAAAGCCCAGCATGCGGTCCTCGTAGGGGCGACCGGTGTAGGGCATCACCACCATGCTCAGCTCGGTGTCAGGCATCTCACTTCACCCAGTAGCGGACATTAGTCACCACCACGTTGCGCTGGAACATCAGCCGCCACTTGAGCACCAGGCCGCTCTGGTTGTGTAGCAGCCGATGCCACCAGCGGGTGGTGGCAAACTCGGGGATCACCACCGTCACCATGTCGAGCCCGCGCTCCTGGCGCACCGTAGCAATGTACTGGATGAGCGGCCCGGTAAGCGAGCGCCAGGGTGAAGGAACCACGGTGAGCGGCACCCCCTGGCCCCATTCCGCCCATTTCGTGCGCAGGGCCGGAGTCTCCGCCGGGTCTATCTCCACGAACACCGCCTCGCAGTCCGGGTCGATGGCGCGGGCGTAGATGAGCGCCTCCACCACCCCCCGGTGCACTCCCCCCACCAGCACCAGGGCCTGGTGCCGGAGCACGCGCCGGGGAGTATACCCGGCCAGAGTAAGTTGCCGCGAGAGGGCGTCGTAATGAGCGTGCACCTTGCGGAAGGCAAGCACCAGCAGGGGTATCAGCACCACCACCGCCCAGGCGCCGTGGATGAACTTGGCGACGACGATTACCACCAGCACCAGGCCGGTGGTGATCGCGCCGATGCCGTTCACCACTGCCGCCACCTGCCAGCCGCGGGTGCGCAGCCGAAACCAGCGCCGCACCATGCCGGCCTGGCTGAGGGTGAAGGAGAGGAAGACCCCCACCGCGTAGAGTGGGATGAGCCGGGTGGTCTCCCCGCGGAAGATCACCAGCAGCACCCCGGCCAGGATGCCCAGGAGCAGGATGCCATTGGCAAACACCAGCCGGTCGCCCAGGTTGCGCAGTTGCCGGGGGGCAAAGCCGTCGCCGCCCAGGACGGCCGCGAGCCGGGGGAAGCCGGCGAAGGCGCTGTTGGCGGCGATCACCAGCACGAGCATGGTGGTCCACTGCACCGCGTAATAGATCCACGAGCGCCCGGCTACCGCCTCGGCCACCCGGGAGGCCACCGTCTCGCGCAGCGTGAGGTCGGGGTTGACACCGAAATGCCGGGCCAGCAGGGTCAGGCCCATGATCAGGAAGATCAGGGTGCCGCCAATGGTGACCATGGTGATGGCTGCATTCCGGCTTTCCGGGGGACGGAACACCGGGACCCCGTTGGACACCGTCTCCAAGCCGGTCATCGAGCTGCAGCCGCTGGCGAACGCACGCAGGATCAGGAAGATGCTGACGGCGGCGAGTGGGCCCTCGGGATGCAGCGGCGCCGGGTGCACCACGGGGGGCAGCCCCGCGAAGGCACGCACCGCCCCCACCACGATCATCACGGTGAAGCTGGCAATGAACAGGTAGGTAGGCAAGGCAAAGGCCAGGCCGGACTCCCGCACCCCGCGCAGGTTGGCCATCACCACCAGGGCGAGGACCGCCAAGCAGATGCCCACCCGGGCCTCCAGCAGCGCGGGGTACGCGGATAGGATGGCCGCCACGCCCGCGGCGATGCTGACCGCCACGGTCAGCACGTAGTCGATGAGCAGGGCGGAGGCGGCGAACAGGCCGGGCAACACACCCAGGTTGTCCTTGGCCACGATGTAGGAGCCGCCGCCGCTGGGGTAGGCGTACACCGTCTGCCGGTAGGAGAAGGTGACGATGGCGATCAGCACCGAGATGGCAATCACGATGCCGACGGAATAGCCGAGCGCCAGCGCTCCGGCCGCGGCCAATGCCAGCAGCACTTCCTCAGGGCCGTAGGCGGTGGAGGAGAGGGCGTCGGAGGCGAATACCGGCAGCGCCAGGTACTTGGGCAGTTTTTGCTCGCCCGCGGCGGCGGTGGGCAGGGGTTCCCCGACCAGCCACCTTCGGAGCATGGTGGACATCGCTAAGCCTCGCCTTGAATGACAAGGGGGGATTGTAGCAGCAAGTGCGAGGGCCGTCCATATCCGGCAGCGGCGTATCCGGCAGCGCGGGTGGCCGCCAGGGGGCGGCTACCCCCCAGAAAAGAAAAGGCTCCGGCGCATGCCTGCCGGAGCCGCCGTTTGTCTGGCTAACGCGTTAGAGTGGGCGGACGTTTACCGCCTGCAGTCCCTTCGGACCCTGGGTGACTTCCAACTCGACTTCCTGGCCCTCGCGCAGGGTCCGGAAACCCTCTTGCTGGACCGCGGAATAGTGGACGAAAACATCACCCTCGGCGGTCTCGATGAACCCGAAACCCTTGGCGTCGTTGAACCACTTGACCTTGCCAGTCATGCCGATCCCCTTTCTGAAAGCCTGAAGCCCGAGCCTGGTGACCGGCATGCGGCGGATCCCGAACGCTTGGAGCCCAGACACTTTCTGTTTATCCGCCCTCCAGGGGCGCCCTATATTAGGTCGGGAAGCGGCGCAAGTCAAGCACGATCTCCAAATCTCCAACGATCTCCAGCCACCCGGACCCCGCCCGCAACACGTTGCGGGGCCGCACACGTGGCCGCTTTCTGCCCCCCCCGCCTTGCCCCCCGCGTGCTATGCTGGCCGGCAATACCGGGAGGCGCGGACATGCGATCTGTCACCCTGGTCTGCCTGCTGGTCCTGCTGGGGCTGCTCACCGGCTGCGGGCGCGGCCCGGGCACATCCGTGCAGATCAAAGGCTCGGACACCATGGTCAACCTGGCGCAAGCCTGGGCCCAGGCCTACCAGCGAGAGCACCCCCAGGCGAACCTGGCGGTGACCGGCGGCGGCTCCGGGGTGGGCATCGCCGCGCTGATCTCGGGGACCACCGACATCGCGGATGCCTCGCGGGAGATGTCGCCCCAGGAGATCGCCCAGGCGGAGCAGCATGGCATCACGCCCCAGCGCCACGAGGTGGCCCTGGATGCACTCAGCGTGATCGTCAATCCGAGCAACCGCGTCAGCCGGCTGACCATCCCCCAGTTGTCGGGCATCTTTACCGGCCGCCTGACCAACTGGAAGGAGGTGGGCGGCCTCGACCAGCCGATCGTGGTGCTCTCCCGCGACCGCAACAGCGGCACCCACGTTTTCTTTCTCGAGCAGGTGGTGCGCCAGGGCAACCCCCGGGGCACGCAGGAGTATGGGCAAAAGGTGCTCATGCTCCCCTCCAACCAGGCCATCGCGGACGAGGTGGCAGGCAACCGGCGGGCGATTGGTTACGTCGGGTTGGGGTACTACGATCCCGCCCGGCACAAGGCGCTGGCGGTGGCCAAGAGCAAGGACGGCCCGTACGTGGCGCCGAGCGCCGACGCCGTCCATAACCACACCTATCCCATCGCCCGCCCGCTCTTGATGTACACCCGCCAGCAGCCGCGTCCTGAGGTCGCCTCGTTCGTGGCGTTTGCGCGCAGCCCGCAGGGACAGCAGATCGTGCGCCGGCTCGACTTCGTCTCGCTACAGTAGGGGGAACCGTGGAGTCCACCCATGCCTGCCGTCGGAGCGGCCCTCCTCCCCGCCGATGGGGGGAGACTTTGATCGCGGGCCTGCTCTTGCTGGCGGCCCTGGTCTCCATTCTGGCGGTGGTACTGATCGGGCTCTTCCTGCTGGTGAACGGGCTGCCCGCCTTCCGCTATGTATCGGTGGGCAGTTTTTTTTCCACGGGATGGTATCCGCTCTCGGGGCGGTTTGGCAGCCTGCCGCTGGTCCTGGGGTCGCTGTTGGTGACGGCGATTGCGTTGTTGATTGCAGTGCCCCTGGGGGTGGCAGGAGCGATCTACCTGGCGGAGGTGGCGCCGGCCCGGGTGCGGGAGGTGCTCAAGCCGGGGGTGGAGTTGCTGGCGGCCATTCCCAGCGTGGTAGTCGGCTTCGTGGGGCTGATGGTGCTGGCGCCGGTGATCCGGGCGGCCTTTCACCTCGACACCGGCCTGACTGCGCTGACGGGAGGGATCGCCCTCGCCTTCATGGCCCTGCCCACCATCGTCACCATCAGTGAAGATGCGATCACCGCGGTCCCCAACACCTACCGCGAGGCCTCCCTGGCGCTGGGGGCCACACACTGGCAGACCATTACCGGCGCGGTGTTGCCAGCGGCGCGGGCGGGCGTGGCAGCGGCCATCATGCTGGGACTGGGGAGGGCGATGGGGGAGACCATGGCCGTGCTCATGATCACCGGCAATGCGGCCGTCATCCCCCACTCCGTGCTGGACCCGGTGCGCACCATGACCGCCACCCTGGCCGCCGAGATGGGGGAGGCGGTCGTCGGCTCCCCCCACTACTATGCGCTGTTCATGGTGGGGGTGGTGCTCTTTACCATCACTTTCCTGGTCAACCTGGTGGCCGATCTGGTGGTGGCCGGGAGGGCGCGGTGAAGGCCCGCGCCGCGCCGCGCCGGCAGCGGCTGGCCTTTTTCGTGTTGGGGCTGGCCATGGCGGTGACTGTGGCGCCGGTGCTGATCATCACCGCGATCCTGCTTTACTACGGCCTGCCGGCCCTCACCTGGACTTTCCTGACCTCGCCTCCCGGTCCGGGGATGCGCTCGGGAGGCATCTTCCCGGCAATCGTAGGCACGCTGCTCTTGGTGGTGGGCACCATCGTGCTGGCCCTGCCCATCGGAGTGGCGGCAGGAGTGTACCTGACCGAGTACGCTCGCAGCGGCCCGCTCACCCGGTTTATCCACCTGGCCATCGTGAACCTGGCGGGTGTTCCCAGCATCGTCTTTGGGCTCTTCGGCCTGGCCCTGTTCGTCACCCTGCTTGGCTTCGGCTCCAGCCTGCTTGCCGGATGGGGTACGCTGGCCCTGCTGGTGCTCCCGGTAACCATCAGCGCCACCGAGGAGGCGCTGCGGGCGGTGCCCCAGGACCTGCGCGAGGCCTCGCTGGCCCTGGGTGCCACCCGCGGGCAAACCATCTGGCGGGTAGTGCTGCCCAACGCGGGCCCCGGGATCCTCACCGGGGCCATCATCGCCATCGGCCGCGCCGCGGGGGAGACCGCCCCCATCCTCTTCACTGTGGCCGCTTTCTACCTGAGCCGCCTGCCCCACAGCATCTTCGACCAAGCGATGGCCCTGCCGTACCACCTGTTCATTATCGCCACCCAAGTCCCCGACGTGCCTCCGCAGGCCAAGTGGGGGACCGCCCTGGTGCTGCTGCTGCTGGTGCTCGGGCTGAACCTGGGGGCGATCCTCCTGCGCTACCGTCTGCGCGTCCGGCGGCGGGGGTAGCCACGGGTTTCCGGGCGGACGGGAAATTTGCTAAAATGGGGATGAGGAAGCCGCCCACCCAGCATGCGAGGAGCAGTGCCATGGCCCAGTTGCGCAAGTCCTTCCATGAACGCCTGGCCGATCTCAAGCAAGAAGTGGTGCGCCTGGGGTCGCTGGCCGGTGATAGCGTCGACGTGTGCCTGAAGTTGCTGGCCACTGGTGACGTCTCGCTGGCGCGGCAGGTGCAGGAGTACGAGGACGAGATTGACCGCCTGAATATGGAGATCGAATGTGCCGCGCTGGAACTGCTCGCCACCCAGCAGCCCATGGCCCGCGATCTGCGGCTCATTGCGGCCGTGCTCAAGGCCATCGGCGACATCGAGCGAGTGGGCGACTACGCGGTAGATACTGCCAAGCAGGCGGTGCTCCTTTCCGCCAGGCCTCTCTTCAAGCCCCTGGTGGATATCCCCCGCATGGCGCAGTTGCTGCAGGGCATGCTGCACGATACGCTCGAGGCCTTCGCCCGCGAGGACCCGGCCCGGGGCCTGGCGGCGGTGGAGCGGGACCACGAGGTGGACGCCATCTATCGCATGCTGCACGAGGAACTGGCCGGCTACATTGCCCGCGACCCCTCCCTGGCCGACCAGGCCATTCGCCTGCTCATGATCTCCACCTACCTGGAGCGCATGGCCGACCACGTGACCAACATCGGCGAGCGCATTCATTACATGGTGACCGGGGAACTGAAGGAGCTGCACGAATAGGGAAGGTGTTTCCACCGCTCGCGGCGCAATCACACTCCGATTCCAAGGAGGTGCCTGATGAGCGAGATCAAGCGCGCCCTGTTCAAGAACCCCCACCGTGACATGTCCATCGCCGACCCCTGGGAGCGGCTCACCGAGGACGAGCGCTTTGTGGAGCGCATGGCGGAGAACAAGACTCCGCAGACCCGTGAGGCCTATACCGAGGTGGTGTACGAGTACGAGGCCCCGTTCAACTACCCTAACGTGCGAGTGGAGTTGGGGCGGGGCACGCCCAAGGGGCTGGCGACCGACCCCTACACGGGGGCGGAGTTCAACCCCGACGGGGTGGAACTGGACATCCCCCCCTACGGCGCCATCACCGTAGAGGAGACCGAGCCCATTGTGGGCGTAACCGTGATCGGCAGCGCCTGCATCCCCCCGGGCTACATCCTGCTGCAGGCTGAGCCGGTGGTATGGAAATACCCTCGCACCGGCGTGAAGATGAAGATTGACGGGCTGTGGGGCCAGCACCTGCGGGCCGAGCCCTGGGACAAGGGCATAGACGAGTCATGGCGGGACGCGGGGCTGAACTGTGCGGTCTTCGAACTGCCACCCTCGACCAAGTTCACCATCATGGCGGGCAGCGCGCCCGACGTCTCGCTGCTCGATGTGGAAAACCAGCGCTTTGACTCGCACTATGCAGTGCGCCTCATCCGGGTGCGGGTGAAGCGGCCGGTCAAGTAGTGCCTGCGACCACCAAAGGAGCGATCCCATGGAATCCGAGCGGGTAACCGCGCTCGCCTGCCGCGAGCCTGCATATGAGCCCTTGCCACTGTGGAGCAGTGTCGCCATCCCCGCCCTGGCCGGTTGGCTGGGGTGGGGCATCCGGGGGCAGATGGGTCACGAAACCGGGGCCATGGTGCCCGGGGGGATGATCGGCCTCTCGCTGGCTCTCACCGCGGACGACCCCGAGATGTGGCGGCGCAGCGGCCTGCTGGGCGCGGCCGGGGCGATGGGGGTCTCCTTCGGCGGCACGGAGACCATGGGCCAGACGGTCGGCCTCACCATGTACGAGGACACCCGCGACCGCACCTACTGGTGGGGCATGCTCGGCCTGGCGATCAAGGGTGCCACCTGGTTCGGCTTCTGTGGAGCCTACCTGGGGATGGCGGCGAGCGACCAGGACTACAGTCCGGTCGAGATGTTGGCGCTCACGGCTGCCAGCACCGGGCTCTGGCACCTGGGGGTGGAGGTTTTCAACAAGCCTTTTGACCCGCCCGAGGTGCTGCCGGCGATCTATTTCTCGGACAAGTATCACATGACCTCCGACAACCACCTGCGCCGGCCGCGGCCGGAAATCTGGGGCGGGCACGTGCTGGCGCTCTTGGGGCTGATGGCCTACCTGGCGGCGCGGCGGGACCGCACTGCGCTGATCATGGGGACCACCGGCATCCTGGCCGGGGCCCTGGGCTGGACCGGGGCGCAGGCGGTCCAGGCAGAATTGCGCAAGAACAAGTTGCCCGCGGGTTTCTACCGGCATGTGGACATCTGGAAGGTGATGGAGACGGGCTTTGGCCTCATCGCGGGCGGGATTCTGGGGCTGGGGATGCGCCTGGCCCGGGGTGGCCGCCGCCTGCCCCCACGGCGACGGGCCTCCTGGTGGGAGAAACTGCTGGGGCTGGGGGCGGGGGCCTACGCAGTGGGCGCGCACGTGATGGACAAGCCCTGGACCGACCAGGGCATGGACCGCATGGTGGTGGCCGGGACCGCGCTGGCCGCCGCCTTCTCCTCCGACCGCGCCGCCTGGCTGGAGACGCTGCCCCTGCTGCACCATTACATGATCCAGAACGCGGTCAGGTATTTCCAGGGCGAGGCGGACGTGAAGAACCTGGGCGTGTGCCTGGACATGATCGGGTTGATGGCCACCCGGGGGCTGAAGGGGCTGGCCTTCCTCATGGAGCGGGCGGAGAAGGTAACCGGCCGCCCCGATGCCGCGGCGACCGGCCTGGTGACCATGGCCGCCGCCCACACCGGGATCACCAATATCAAGATGCTGGTGAACCGCGATAACCTGGGCCTGGACGACGACACCTACCAGCCCCTGCCCGTGCGGCAACTGGGCGAGAAGGTCATCCGCCGCAGTTGGGAGACCCAGCGGGCGCAGGTGGTTACCGAGGGCGCCTTCGTGGTGGCGGCCGCGGTGCTCACCGGCCTGGCCATCTGGGCGCTGGGAAAGAGGCGGTAGGGCCGGGCGGCAGGTGAACCGCTCACGTGTCCTCGAATTACACCCCCACCATTCCCCGGAGGGCGCGATGACGCGACTGCCTCTGCTGTCTTGCCTGCTCTACCTTGCCGTCGCGCTCCCGGCCGCGGCCGCGCCCAAGGAGGACCCCATGCAGACCGACTTCGCCCGGCTTACCATCAGCCCCCAGGCCCAGGCCACGCTGCAAGGGGCCGACGGCAAGACCTGGTCGCAGCCGGGGCCGTGCGCCCGGGCGGTAAAGGGGGGGCGGGAATTCCCCGCCGAGGCCGCCCGGGTGAAGGGGGACACCGTGACCCTCGATTTCCCCGGCGCGCAGGCCCAGGCGACGCTGCGGGTCACCCGCCGGCCTGGCTACCTCACGGTAGAGGTGACCGAGTGCCGGGGCGAGGTGGACGAGTTGACGTTCGTGGATATCCCGCTGACGCTAAAGGGCCGGCTGGAGGAACCCTTCGCCGCGGGCCTGCTGGCCTTGAACCTGCAGGCCAACGTCACCCGCATGCCAGGCCCCCAGGACCGGCTGCAGGCCTCCTGCTACCCGCGCACCGGCCTGGCAGGGGCCCGGGTGGCGCTGGTGGCCTGCCCGCCGGCCCAGATGCGGGGTATCCTGCAGCAGGCGGTGCAGGAGGCGCCGGATCTGCCCAAGTCGCCGCTGGGGGGCCCCTGGGCGCTGGGGCAGGAGATCACCCAGGGGTCGTATCTTTTCAACTTCGGGGGCATGACCGAGCAGAACGTGGACCAGTGGATCCGCCTGGCGCGTGACCTGGGCTTCACCCAGATTGACTTCCATGGGGGGTCGTCCTTCCGCTTCGGCGACTGCCGGCCCAACCCCGAGACCTATCCCGAGGGGTATGCCAGCCTGAAGCGGGTGATTGACCGCCTGCACGCGGCGGGGATCAAGGCCGGGCTGCACACCTACGCGTGCTTCATCGCCCCTGACGCCCCCTGGATCACCCCCGTGCCCGACCGGCGACTGGGCAAGGACGCCACCTTCACCCTTGCCGCGCCGCTTACGGCGCAGGCCGACACGGTGCCCGTGGCCGAGACGACCGAGCGCATGTCCACCGTCACCGGCTTCTTCGTGCGCAACTCGGTGGTGCTGCAGGTGGAGGACGAGTTGATCACCTACAGCGGGATCGCGAAAGAGCCGCCCTACGCCTTTACCGGCTGCACGCGGGGAGCCTTCGGCACCAAGGCGGCCGTACACCCAGCGGGGGCCCGGGTGCACCACCTGAAGCAGTGCTTCGGCCTGTTTGCCCCCGACGGCGACAGTACGCTGCTGGCGGAGGTGGCGGCCAAGACCGCCGAGATTTTCAACCGGTGCGGCTTTGACATGATGTACCTGGACGCCCTGGACGGGGAGGACGTGCTGGGCGGGCGGGAGTGGTCATGGCACTATGGGTCCAAGTTCGTCTATGAAATCTGGAAGCGGATCGATCACCCGGCCTTGATGGAGATGAGCACCTTCCACCACCACCTGTGGTGCGTGCGCAGCCGGGCGGGGGCCTGGGACCACCCCACGCGCAGCCACCGCCGGTTCATAGACTTGCACGTGGCCCAGAACGCCGACTATGCCCGCATGTTCCTGCCCGCGCAGTTAGGCTGGTGGGCGGTGAAGACCTGGAGCGGACACCAGGGCGAGCCCACCTTCAGCGAGGACCTGGAATACATGGGGGCCAAGTGCCTGGGCACCGATACCGGCTTCGCCTTGATGGGGGTGAACCCGGATAACGTGGACCAGACCCCGGCCCTGCGCCGGCTGGCGACCACCATCAAGCGCTGGGAGGACCTGCGGCATTCGGGCAAGGTGCCCGAGGCAGTCAAGGTCCGACTCAGGCAGCCGGGCGCCGCCTTCACCCTGGACGACACCGGCCGGATCTCGCCGCTGGCCATCGCCCGGCACAAGGTGGAGGGGATGGACGGCTGGAGCGACCGCTGGCAGGTAGCCAATCCCTATGCGGCCCAGCCGCTGGCGCTGCGCATCGAGGCGCTGCAGTCGGTCGGCCCCTACGACGACCCGGGGAATCCGGTGCTGGCCGATTTCGCCGATCCCGCGGCCCTTGCCGGCGGGCAGGCGCAGCAGGGGGTGACGCTGACCCTGACCGCGCCGCCGGCGCAGGCCGGAGCGCGCGCCCGGGTCGGCCTGGCGGCCGCCAGCACGCATACCGAGCGCAAGTCCTCCTGGGCCATGCTGGGCCGCGCCTTTGACCCGCCCCTGGACCTGTCGCAGCGACCGGCGCTGGGGGTGTGGGTCCATGGCGACGGCCGGGGGGAGGTGCTCAACCTGCAGACCCGCAGCCCGGAGCACCGGGTGGCGGGCATTGGCGAGCACTACCTGGTGGTGGATTTCACCGGCTGGCGCTACTTCACCCTGGTGGAGCCGGAAGGGGAGCGCTATGAGGACTATGCCTGGCCCTATGGCGGCGCCTATGCCATCTACCGGGAGTCGGTGAACGACGACGCGGTGTCGGCCCTCAACCTCTGGGTGAACAATCTGCCGGCCGGTCAGCCGGTCAGCCTGGCCTTGAGCGCGGTCAAGGCGCTGCCGCTGGTGGATACCGCGCTGCATCACCCGGCGATCACGGTGGACGGGCAGACCATCACCTTCCCGGTGGACATCAAGACGGGCGAGTACCTGGAGTTGGCCGCCGACGGCGAGTGCAGTCGCTGCGGCCCTGACGGCAAATTGCTGCAGCAGGTCAAGCCCGTCGGAAGCATCCCCACGCTGGCCAAGGGCAAGAATGACCTGCGATTCGCCGCCACCACCCCCGACGGCGCTCCGGCGCGGGCGCGGGTGACGGTGTTCAGCCGGGGGAAGCCGATCTGGAAGCCGTAGGCTATAGCCGCGGGATGCCCATCCCCCCGCCCACCTCGATGACGGCGCCGGCACAGTAATCCAGCCGGCCCTCGGCCATCGCCCGCACCACCCGGCCCACGTCCTCGGGCGTGCCCCAGCGGCCCTGCGGGACGAGGCCCTCGGCGATCAGGCGGTCATACTTCTCCTTCACCCCGGCGGTCATGTCGGTGGCGATGATGCCTGGCTGCACCTCGAGCACCACGATCCCCTCCGGCGCCAGGCGGGCGGCCCACACCCGGGCGGCCATGGAGAGGCCGGCCTTGGAGACACAGTATTCGCCGCGGTTGGTGGATACCACGTGCGCCGAGACCGAGGTTACGAAAACGATGCGAGGGACCGACACCACGCCCGCCCGACGTAGGCGGATCATCTCCCGAGCCGCAGCCTGGGTAAGGAAGTAAGGGCCGACCAGGTTGGTATCCACCACCTCCCGGAAGTGCTCCTCGCTCGCCTTGAGCACGTCATTGCGCACGCGGGGGGCGATGCCGGCGTTGTTGACCAGGAGGTCGAGCCGGCCAAAGCGCCCCAGCACCTCCCGGATCAGCCGCGCGCGGTCAGCGGGAACCGCCAGGTCGGCCTGGAAGGCCTGGGCCGATACCCCGAGGCCGGCGAGGGCGGCCACCACCTCCAGCGCCGCCCGGTCCTGGCGGGCGTAGTGCACGGCCACGTCCAGGCCGGCTGCGCCCAACTCGAGGGCGATTCCCCGCCCGATACCCCGGCTGGAGCCGGTAATCAGTGCAAGAGGTCGGTTGTTCACAGCGTCTCCTGTTGAAGGCATTCCAGATTCCAGATGGGACGACAGGGGCAGTCACCTGAGAGCAGCCGGCTGCCGGATGCGGTGCCGGATACCGTCAGGTAACAGTCCCACCCGAGACCCGAGCCCCGAAACCCGAACGTCAGCACAGGGACAGTTACCGGAGAGCAACGCTCGCCGGGGAGCCGCGGCGCATTGGCCGTCCGGTAACAGTCCCGCCCCTACCCTCAGTTGTGCGTTCCCACCTGCGGTGCGGGCATGGGCTCGCCGGCATGCCTGGCCCGGCCGTCGCGTAGCACGGGCAGGTAGATCTCGCGGTCGAAGACAGGGCAGCCCACCGTGCCCCCGTCGCGCATGATCTGGGTGCACTGGGAGCAGGCCAGGCAGCACTTGCGAGGGTCCAGCCTGCCCGCCAGCAGGTCATTGGGATAGTCAGGGTAGGAAAGGGACATCCTACCCAGCCCGAGCAGGCTTGCCTCACCCCGGCGGATGGCTGCCGCCGCGGCGTGAGCGGCGAACTGGCGCAGCCAGGTATAGCCGAAGGCCACGACCGGCAGCCCGGGCAGGGCGCGCGCGATCTCGCCCGTGATAGCCTGGATGCGGGCCATGCCCTCCAGCGGGTGCTCGTTGGGGATGTAGCCCCCGCTGGCCGGCCGGTCGTAAGGCCGGCCGTAGTGCGGGTTGTAGTAGGGGTTGCCGATGGTGAGGTTGACGCATCCCAGGCCCTGGCCCACCAGCATGCCCAGCAGCCGGCGGGGCTCCTCGAGGTCGGGACGAGCGGCGTCCTCCCGGTCTACCCCCCAGCCGTAGGGCCAGGGGAGGGCGTCATAGACCCCCAGGCGGCTGGCAATCTCGACCTCGGGCACCTGCTCGCGCACCCGGGCCACCGTCTCCCGCAGGAAGCGGGTGCGGTTCTCAAACGACCCGCCGTAGCGACCCTCGCGGGTGTGGGCGGCCAGCAACTCCGAGGCCAGGTAGCCATGACAACCCTTGATGTCCACGACGTCAAAGCCTGCCCGCCCGGCAAGCCGCGCCGCGGCCACGAACGAGTCTTGCAGCCGGTCCAGGTAATCGTCGTCCACCAGCGGATGGTCTGGGGGGAGCGCGGCCCTGGGATCGAGCAGGGGGTTGTGTTGGGCGATGAGCGGCGGTTTGCTATAGCGCCCGGAATGGGTCAACTGGAGCACAGTCAGCGGGCGGTGAGCCTCCCCGGCGGCGTTGCGGGCGGCGTCGAGCGTGCTCTTGAGGGCCATGGCGAACTCGGCGACGTTGTCCTCATGCAGCCAGAGTTCGCGGCCGCTGTTGCGGCCCTCGGGCACCACCGCGCAGGCCTCGAACCAGATCACCCCCGCGCCCCCCTGGGCGTAGCGCTGGTAACGGCGGATGGTGAGCGGCCCGGGCGAGCCATCGGTGTTGGCATCGCAGCCCTCCATGGGCTGGGCCACGAAGGCATTGGGGGCGGTCAGCCGCCCGATGCGGACGGGTTCGCCCAGGATGCCCACGTCGTGGTCGAGTTCCAGCACCACGCCCAGGCGGGCAGCGTCCGCGCGGAGGTCGTCAATCGTCTTGTAGTGAAATCTCCCGTGGTCGGCCATTACCGCTGAATCCTCATCCCTCCGCCCTTGAGCAGGGCTTCCACTTCCTCGCGGGTGGTCCAGCAGAGGTCGCCCGGGATGGAATGCTTGAGCGCCGCGTTGGCGACGCCGAAGTCGAGCGCATACTGCAGGTCGCCGGCGCTGGCCAGCCAGCCGAAGATGAAGCCGCCGCTGAAGGAATCGCCGGCGCCCACCCGATCCACGATCTCGACCGTGTAGCGCTTGCTCTCATAGAGCGTACCGCCGGCCAGGCATAAGGCGCTCCAGGTATTCTGCCAGACCAGCGGGTTCTCGCGGATGGTGATGGCCACCGCCTGGAAGCCGAAGCGCTCCACCAGTTGCCGGGCGACCTCGCCGTAGTCGGCGCCGGTGATGCCAAAGACGATCCTGGTGTCCTCCTCGGTGGTGATGAGCACGTCGGTCCACTGCATCAGGTCGGTGCAGACCCGGCCGGCCTGCTCGGGGGACCAGAGTTTCTTGCGGTAGTTCACGTCGAAGGAGGTGCGCGCTCCTGCAGCCCTGGCGGCCTGTAGCGCCTCCCGGGTGACCTCGGTGCAGGAGGCGCTCAGGGCGGGGGTGATGCCGCTGGTGTGAAACCAGCGCACGCCCGCGAGCACCGAGGGCCAGTCCACCATGCCAGGCGCCAGTTTGCTGACGGCCGAGCCCGCCCGGTCATAGAGCACTGCGCTGGCGCGGGGGGCGGCGCCGAACTCGGTGAAATAGAGCCCCACCCGGTCCTCGTCGGTCCACACCACGTGGCCGGTATCCACGCCGTGCAGGCGGGCGCGGTCCTCCACCATGCGGCCGAGGGGATTGCGGGTGAGCCGGGAGACCCAGGCCGCAGAGAGCCCCAGCCGGGCCACGCTCACGGCCACGTTGAGTTCGCCACCGCCGACCTGGACGTCAAAGGTCTCCGCCTGCTCCAGGCGGCGGAAGTTGGGGGGCGAGAGGCGCACCATCGCCTCGCCCAGGGTTACCACATCGTAGGGCATGTGACTTCCTCGCTTGCTCGAGAGTGTTCCAGGACCTTGGCCCGGGGCTGACCTGTAGGGGCGCACTGCTCTGCGCCCGGTGCCCGCCTTGCCGAACACCTCCGACTGTACGCCTTACCGGAACTTGGCAGGTTTTGGCAGTCTCTCTGCCGGCTGCCGGCCCACGCACCGCGATGCGTCCCTACAAGCACGGGACAGTACCGCCTGTCAGGAAAGTGTCCCACTCCGGACCTCTTTCACCACGGCCACCAGGGCGCGCGCGGTGTCGGTGAGGGCCTGCCAGTTGCCGGCCTGGATGGCGGCCTTGTCCACCAGTTTCCCGCCCACGCCCAGCGCCATCGCCCCCGCCCGCAGGTAGTCGGCGGCGTTGCCGGCATCTATGCCCCCGGTGGGCATGAGTCGGATGCCGGGGAAGGGGCCCTGCAGGTCCTTCAGATAGGCCGGGCCCATCCGTCCGGCCGGGAAAATCTTGAAAACCTCGACTCCCAGGCGCTTGGCTGCCAGGATTTCGCTGGGGGTGAGCACGCCCGGGAAGAACGGCCGCCCGCGCTCCAGGGTGAAGCGCACCACCTCGGGGTCGAAACCCGGGCTGACCAGATACTCGGCGCCGGCCTCCAGCGCCAGGGCGGCCTGCTCCACGCTGGTCACCGTGCCCGCCCCGAGAAACACCTCGGACCCGAACTCGCCTGCCAGGCGGACGATGATCCGGTCGGCCTCGGGCACGGTGAAGGTGATCTCCACCGCCCGCACCCCGCCCGCCAGCACCGCTCCCACCGCCCCCACCGCAGCGGCCGCGCTCTCGGCACGCACCACCGCCACAATCCCGCAGGCCTCGATCCCCGCCGCCACCTCAGCGGGCGGGCGCAACATTCTTGCCACCGCTTACTCCTCCTGCTTATCAAACACCTTGCCCGTCCGGAACGCCTGCCAGGTGGCCTCGAACCAGTCGTGCTCCTCGGGGATCGGGCGCACTGGCACCGCGGTGGCGCCAAAGCCCCCTGCCACCGCCCGCACCTGGATCACCTCCTGCCGGTCCTGCTCTCGCTCGGGAACCACCCGAAAACCCTGCAACGGGCCATCAAGGGGCTTGCCGCGCTCACGGTCGAGCACCAGGTACGACCCCCGGCTGCCGCCACCGCGCTCAAGGTAGGCCTCTATCCCCGCCAGGTAGGCCAGAGAGGTGAGCAACTGCCCCCGCGCTCGGGCTGCGCGGGCCCGCTCGCCGGGGAGGGCGTCTCGCCTGCCGGAACCCGGTGCGGCCTGCCACATGCCGCCCAGGAGTTCACGGGCCTGTTTCACTCCGGCCAGGGCACGTACCATGCCTCCCGCCGCCTGGTAGAGTGCAGGCAGCCCCTTGCCGATCTCCAGCCACTCGCTCAGGTCGCCCTCGGGTAGGGCGGTGGCCAGCACCTCGGCCACCTGGTGGGGAACCCCTGGTCGGGGCTCCGCCGTGGGGGCACCGGCATGGACGATGCGCTGTGCGGCCCGCAACCCCCCCACCTGGCCCGCGTTGAGGGCGCTGCCACCCGGGCGCTTGACCCCGTGGGTGCCAGCCATCTCACCGATGATGAAGAGGCCGGGCAGCGTGGACTCCCACCAGGTGTCCACCACAAAGCCGCCGTTGTTGTGCTGGGCTGCGACCGCGATCTCCAGGGGCTCCTGGGCCAGGTCCACGCCGAATCCGGCGTAGAGGGCTACCGCCTCCGGGTTCATGTGCGCCAGGCGCTGGTACGGGGTCGCCTGCACCGCGCCCGAACGCTCCAGGTACTCCCGTGCCTCGGGCTCCAGGGCATCCGACCGGAAGGGTTCGAGCGCCGCGGGGTTGGCGCGATAGTCGAGCCACACCCGCCGGCCCTGCTGGCGCTCCAGGTACACCGCCAGGTCGATGCGGGAGGAGCCGCCCGGCCCCACCTTTTCGGGGTCGAATGGCCATTGGTAGCCCTTGCGAAAGATGGCGGTGCCCAGGGCACGGGCCTCGCCGAAGTAGGCGTCCAGGAATTCCCGGGGGTCACCGCCCGCGGCATCGGTGCTCACGTAACGGGGCACGACCTGCTGGTAGGTGCCCGACAGATTCCAGCGTGGGCGCACTGAGGCCAGGCCGAACTGGCTCTCGGTGAGGTTGCACGCGGCCAGTCCGGCGGCAAAGCAGGCGGCATGGGCGCCCCACTGGGAATGGGGATAGACGCTGTCGGCACAGAGCGCGCCCGGGCCGCCGCAGGCCATCACCACCTGGCGGGCGAGGAAGACGGCCGGCTCGCCGCGGCGCAGGTCCAGGGTCACCACGCCTCGCACCCCGTCCTCCCCGGCAAGCAGGCCCAGTGCCTCCTGCCCGTTGTGGATAGGGATTCCCAGCCGGCGCACCTCCGCGAGCAGGCATTCCCCCATCATCCGGCTGGTCCAGGGGCCGGCAGAGGTGGCGCACTGGTAGGGGTCGTGGTCGGTCTTGTAGCCCACGAAGGCGCCCCAGGCGTTATGGGGGAAGGGTACGCCCAGATCCACCAGGTGGTGGAACTCGCGCAGCGCGTTCTCCGCCTCCACCAGGGCCAGATCGCCGTGACAGCAGCCGGCGGCGGTGAGCGCCTCAGCCATGCGGCGGGGGCTGACCGCATCGGCACCCAGGGCCGCAGGCCGATAGTAGGTCTGCTTGTCCGACCCGGCCCGGAACGAAGTGCCGCCGCCCAGGCCGGCCGTGATTAGGGCCACATGCTCGCCGGGCCGTTCTGCACCGCGCGCTATTAGCAGTCGCGCCAGGTGGATGGCGCAGTTGAGCCCGGCCGCCCCACTGCCCACGACGAGCGTGGGCACCCGGTGGAGGGGGAGACGCCGGCCACCAATCAGCATTTCGGAGGACATCGGTTCACAAGTTCCCCTCTACGGGCAATGGGTCCTGTGTGAAGGCCGGTTTCGCGTTCCTACCCTCCGGGGCGAGGAGAGCGAGATTTCTCGACGGGCATCCCTCGCGGGCTCGGGATTCCCGCTCGAAATGACACCCCCCTCCCCTCCTGGGTAGGTGACTGCCCCCTTCATCCAGAAGACCAGGGGCAGCCCGACCCGAGGAGCAAGCGATGACCAGCCGCGAGATCGTGCAGGCCAGCCTGGCTTTTGCGGGGCCGCCCCGCATCCCCTATGGCATGGGCGGCGGGTTCCCCAGGGACATGCGGGGCGTGAGCCGCGACCCCGCCCCCAACAGCCGGACCCGCCCCTGGGAGCAGCAGCCCGAGGGCCACTGGACCATGTTTGACGAGTGGGGCAACGAGTGGCGGCGGCTGGAGTCCATCACCAAGGGCGAGGTATACCATGGCGTGCTGCAGGACTCGTGGGACCTGCTGGAGAGTTACGAGTTCCCCAAGACCGATGACCCCGCGCTCTACGAGCGGGCGCGGGCGGAATGCGCGCAGTATCACGCTGAGGGCTGGTATGTGCTGGGGCACGTCAGTTGGCCCTTTGACACCGCACGCTATCTGCGGCGGATGGAAAACTTCCTGGCCGACGTGGCGGAGTCGCCCGACCGGGTGGCCGACTTGCTGCAGCGGGTAACCGATGTGCTGGAGCGGGAGATCTACCGCATGGCGGACGCCGGGGTGGACGGGATCAGCAGTGGGGAGGACTGGGGGACCCAGGACCGGCTGCTGGTGAGCCCACAGACCTTCCGCACCCTGTTCGGGCCGTGCTTCCGGCGGCTGTGCGGGGCCGCCCACAGCCGGGGGCTGACGGTGTGGTTCCATTCCTGCGGGCACGTTACCGAGGTGATCGAGGACTGGATCGAGTACGGCATAGACGTGTGCCAGTTCGACCAGCCGGAGTTGCATGGGATAGACTACCTGGCCCAGCATTTCGGCGGGCGCATGCACTTCTGGAGCCCGGTGGACATCCAGCGCACGCTACAGAGCGGCGACCCCCGGCGGGTGGAGGCAGCGGCGAAGGAGTACGTGGAGAAGCTCGGCTGCTTCGGGGGCGGGTTTGTGGCCGGCTACTACGGCTCCAACGAGGCGATCGGAGTGGACCCGGAGTTGCAGGCGGTGGCCTGCCGCGCCTTCATGAAGTATGGCGACCCGGCGCCGAAAAGGCGGGCCGCGGGGTGAGGGCAGGGAAGTAGGCGAGAGCATAGGGACCAGCCACCGGATTCAGTCGGACTTTGCACCAGCGGGTGACCGTTCCCTCGTTTCCAAGCCTTCCTCGGGCTCCTGCTGTGCATCTGGCCGTACTGTGCGCCCGCCCTGGCGGGCTTGAGTCCCCCTTTCCCCCCCGGGTGCCCCTCTTTGTGCTCCTTTCACGCAACCGGCCTTCTTTTTTGTCTCCCCTTTCGCGCCTAACGAGGGGCAATGGCATGCGGGTTGCACCGAGGGCGAAGGGTGTGTTCGCGCCGGCCGGCAGGGGGTGGCCGCGAGCCGCCCGCCCCAAGGAGGAAGAAGCATGCGGAGCCTTACCTTGGTATGCGGCCTGGTGGTGTTGGTGGCGGCCCTGCTGCCTGCGGCCGCCGAGGAATCTCCCATCGCGGCCGGCGACGGTCTCTCCCTACAGGTGGCGGGCGAGTCTGATCTCTCCGGCAACTACCGGGTTGCCGACGACGGCTCCGTCACCATCCCTCTGGTGGGCCGCCTGCAGGCCGCGGGGAAGACCTGCACCCAACTCACCCAGGACCTGACCACCGCCTTCAGCAAGTACCTGAAGAAGCCGGTGGTGACCGTCGCCCTGGCGGAGCGGCGGCGGCGCCTGGTGACGGTGGGGGGGCAGGTGAAGGCTCCGGGGAGTTACGAGATTGGCCCCACCTCCACCCTGCTGCAGGCGATCGGACTGGCCGGGGGACCGCAGCAGGATGCCGACCTGGCGCACGTGCGCCTGATGCGCAACGGTGAGGCCACCGTCTATGACCTGAGCAGGTACCAGCGGGAGAACGACGTCACCCAGAACCCGCGCCTGGAACCGGGCGATGACGTGCTGGTGGAGGCGAGCCGGCACTTCTTCGTCACCGGCGCGGTGGAGCGGCCCGGGGCCTACCTGCCCATGCCAGGGATGACCATGGCGGAGGCGATCGCCCGTGCCGGGGGCTACACCGCCAAGGCGGACCTCACGCAGGCCGTGCTGATCAAGGCCAGCGGGGAGAAGGTCACGCTCGATCTCTCCGGCCTGCGCACGGGCGATACCAACGCGGGCGGGCAGATCAACCCCGGGGACTCCCTCTACCTGCCCGAGGTGAAGAACATCAACGTGCTGCTGCTGGGGGGGTTTCGCCAGACCGGGCGCCTGAGCGTGCCTGAGCAGACCAGCGTGATCGAGTTACTGGGCATTGCGGGCGCCCAGCCGGGGGCCAAGACCAGCGAGTTGAGGATCGTGCGCCAGCAGGGGGAGAAGCCGGTCTCGATCAAGCCGGACGTGGGGGGATACCTGACCAGGCCCAATGCCGCGAAGTTGCAGGCCATGGTGCTGCAGGAGGGGGATACGGTATACCTGCCTCCGCCGCCCACCTCGCGCCCCAGCAAGTGGGGCAATCTCAGTTGGCTGCCGCAGTTGCTACTACCTTTCTTCTGGTAATCCGTCGGAAAGGACACCCTGATGGAACTGCGCCGCATTCTCTATACCCTCTCCCACCGGCGATGGCTGGTGATCGGCATCGTGGCGGTGACGGTAGTTACGGTGGGCGTGGGCTCGCTCTTCCTGCCGCCGAGCACGGTGTTTGTGGCCCGCGCCACCCTGATGCCCTCGGAATATGCCCTCTATGGGGGCGAAGGGGTATCCGGGCGCTCGGCCGCCGGGCGGGAATCCCGCCTCGCTAACCTGCGCCAACTGGCGGCTTGCCGGGCAGTAGCCTCGCGGGCGGTGCATATGATGGGGGGCGACAGCGCGGCGGCCCTGCAGAAAGACGTGGCGGTGATTGAGCCTCGGCACGAATCGTGGCAGCCGGGCAGCGACCTGATTCTGCTGCAGGTGAAGGGCCGCACCCCGGCCCAGGCCATCCGGCGCACGCGGGCCATGAGCGCGGCCTTCGTCACCTTCTACGAGGACCTGGCCAAGTCGGGGGCCAGCGCCACTCGCGCCTTCCTGGAGCGGGAGGCGGCAACTGCCCGTGAGGAGTTGGACACCCGCAAGGCGGCGCTCGCCGCCTACCAGCGTAGTACAGGCATGCCGGGGGTGACCGCCGAGTTGGAGGCCTCCAGCCGCTACAAGGACTTGGCGCAGATCCGGGATGCTCTGGAAATGAGCCGAGCGGATTACGAGGAGGTTTCGGCCGCCCTGGCGCAGGCCAGCGCCGAGTTGGCGCGCGAGCCCGCCTCCATCGTAGAGAACACAGGCACCAGTGACAGCCCGATTAGCCAGCAGTTGGAGAACCAGTTGGCGGCACTGGAGGCGCAACTGGCCTCGGAAACCGCGGTGCACACTGCGGAGCATCCCTCGGTGGTGGCGCTGCAGAGCCGGGTGGCCTCGGTGCGGGCGCGGCTGGCCGAGGAGCGGGGGAGAATGGCGCCCCGCAAGCGGGTGGTGCCCAACCCGGTTTACGCCCAACTGATGGTCGAGACCAGCCGCCTGCGTCGGGAGCGGGCCGCGGCGGCAGGTAAGATCGGCGCGCTGGAGGCGGCCCTGGCCCGCCGGCAAGGGGCGATGAGCGGGCTGGTGGGGGCGGACCTCACTCTGGACGCCCTCACTGGTGACTACAAACAAGCCCAGGCGGCCTATGCCAACATGCTCTCCCGACTGCGCCAGGCGCGCCTCGACGAGCGGGTGGCAGCCAGCCAGGCGGCGGTGAACATCGTGGACCTGCCCACCTCGGCTGAGGGGCCCATCCGCCAGGGGCGGGGACCGTTGGAGTTAATGCTGGCGGGGGCCGCCCTCAGTTTTATGCTGGCCATGGCTCTGGCCCTGGGGCTGGATGCCCTGGACGTGCGCCTGGAGCGGGCGGAGGACGTGCTGGCCCGCATGAAGTTGCCGGTCACGGCGACCATTCCCAACGTGGCCGGAGTCTCCGCGGCGGCGCTGCCTCGCACCACCCAACTCGCGCCGCTCTCGCCGCATGCCGAGGCCTACCGCTTCCTGCGCTCGGAGTTGGTGTTCTCTGATCCGGAGCGGGACGTGCGCGCCATCCTGGTGGCCGCGCCCAAGCCCGGCCAGGGGGCGACCACCACGGCCAGTAACCTGGCCATCTCCATGGCCCAGGGCGGCAAGCGAGTGATCCTGGTGGACGGAGACCTGCGCCGCCCCTCGCTGCATGAGGTGTTCTCGGTCCCGATGGGCCCGGGGTTGAGCGACTTCCTGGAGGGCGAGGCGGAACTGGTGGAGGTGGTCAAGCCCACCGACATGGCCAACCTGCTGGTGATGCCGGCTGGGCGCCCGACCACCCGCCCGGCCGAGTTGTTGTGCTCCGAGCGCATGCGCGCCCTGGTGGGCGACCTCAAGCGCCATGCGGACTATATCATTTTCGACAGTCCGGCTGCGGTGGCGTTCACCGATGCCACCCTGCTCTCCTCGGTGGTGGACGGGGTGCTGTTGGTAGTGCGGGCCTCGGTGCGCTTTACCGCGGCCGAGATCACCGTGCGCCAGCGCATGGAGAAGGCAGGCGCCAACTTCCTGGGGGTGGTGCTCAACGACCTGCCCCCAGAGGCGGTGGAGAGTTATCGCTATCACGCGAGTTACTACGGTGCGACTGCCAGGGCCGGCACACAGCCGGCTGCCTTGCAGGAGCCGTCTTGAGGTCCGGAGGAAGCAACGATGCAGCCGTACGCCGAAGCACTTGAACAGCGCAACGCACGGGTGGCAGTGACCGGCCTGGGGTACGTGGGCCTGCCCATGGCCGTGGAGGTGGCGCGCGCCGGCTTCCGGGTAACGGGGTACGAGATCGACCCCCACCGGGTGCAGGCGGTTACCGAGGCCAAGTCCTACATTTCGGACGTGGAGGCGGCTGACCTGGCCGAGTTAAGGGAGGCCGGGCGCCTGGAGGCGACCACCGACCCCGCCTGCCTGGGGGAGGCGGACGTGGTGCTCATATGCGTGCCCACCCCCATCAACCGCTGGAAGGAGCCCGACCTCACCTACATCACCCAGGCCGCCGAGCAGACCCTGCCCCATTTGCACCGCGGGCAGCTGGTGGTGCTCGAGAGCACCACCTACCCAGGCACCACCGCGGAGTTATTCCAGCCGGTGCTCGCCCGCTCCGGATTGGAGGTGGGCCGGGATTACTGGCTGGCCTATTCACCCGAACGCATTGATCCCGGCAACCGCAAGTTCATGCTTTCCGAGGTGCCCAAGGTGGTGGGTGGGGTTACCCCCTCCTGCACGCGCATGGCAGAGATCTTCTACCGCCAGATCGTGGAGCGGGTGGTGCCGGTGTCCTCGGCGACCGCGGCGGAGATGGTCAAATTACACGAGAACATCTTCCGCAACATCAACATCGCCTACGTGAACGAAATGGCCCTGCTCTGCGAGCGCATGGGCCTGGACGTATGGGAGATCATCGACGCCGCCTCCTCCAAGCCGTATGGCTTCATGCCCTTTTACCCGGGCCCCGGCTTGGGCGGCCATTGCATCCCGGTGGACCCCTACTACCTGGCGTGGAAGGCGCGGGAGTATGACTTCCACGTCTCCTTCGTGGAGTTAGCGGCCTCGATCAACGAGAACATGCCCTACTTCGTGCGCAACCGGGCCGCGAGCCTGCTCAACGAGGCGGGCAAGAGCCTGAAGGGCTCGCGGGCGGTGGTGCTGGGGGTGGCCTACAAGGCCGATGTTGACGACATCCGCGAGTCACCCGCCTTGCGCGTGATTAACCTGCTGCGCGAGTCGGGCTGCCGGGTGTGCTACCACGACCCCTATGTGCCTCAGATCGGAGTGGGCAATCCCTCCCCTATGTGCTCGCAGGTGCTAACCGCCAAATTGTTGCGTGAGTGCGACCTGGCGGTGATTACTACCGCGCATAGTTGCTTCGACCCCGAGTTCATCGCCCGGCACGCTCCCTTGGTGTTGGACACCAGGAACGCGCTCCGGGATGTCGCCGCCCCAAACGTATACCGGCTATGAAAAGCGGCGCGCGTGCCCAGCTTGCAGGCACCCTTCCACCCGCCGCCGACGGCGCCCAGATCCGCAAACTCGCGGGCCATACCCTTACCTATGGGGTGGGGGCAGCCGCCGGCAAGTTGTTGGGCTTGCTGCTGGTGCCGGTCTATACCCGGGCGGTAAGCACTGACCAGTACGGGGCGATTGCCCTGCTGGGGGTGCTGGCCTCGGTGCTGCTGCTGCTCTCCACCTGTGGCATTACCACCGCCTTCTTCAAGTTCTACTACCGACAGCCGGCCCCGGCGCGCGACCGCGACCTGGTAACCAACGCCACGCTGGCCGTGCTGGCCTTTGCCTTGCCGCTGTCGCTGCTGTTGGGCCTGCTCGCGCGCCCGCTGGCCCCACTGCTGCTCGGCCCCGGGGCCAGCCCACGCTGGCTGGTGCTGCTGGCGGCGGCTAACCTGGTGGAGGCGCTGCTGCTCATCCCTGCCACCCTCTACCGCGCTCAGGAGCGCCCGCGGGCCTATGTGGAGTTGTCGGTCGGGCGGTTGCTGCTCAACTTCGGCCTGAACGTGGCCCTGGTGGCCGGGCTGAATCTGGGGGTGCTGGGGGTGGTGATGGGGAATGCGGTCGCCCCCGCCCTGCTCTACCTGGCGGTGGGGGTGCCCATGCTGGGCAGGCTATTCTCGCTGCGGCACGCCCGGCCCGGCCTGGTGGCGCAGATGGTGCGCTACGGACTGCCACTGGTGCCCGCGGGGCTGGCGCTATGGGCGCTGAACTTCTCCGATCGCTTCTTTCTTGAGCACTATGCAAGCATGCGCGAGGTCGGGCTGTACTCGCTGGGCTACGCCTTCGGCTTCGTGGTGGCGATCGCCGCGCTCTTCCCCTTCCAGACCGCGTGGTCGCCCTTCATGTTCTCCCTTGCCGACCGCCCTGATGCTGAGCGTGCGCTGGCTCAGGCGGCGACCTATTTCCTGGCCTTCACCGTGGTGCTGGTGCTGGCGGTGAGCGTGCTCTCCCGGGACCTGATTCGGGTGATCTCACCTCCTCCCTATTGGGAGGCCTACCGGGTGGTGCCCAAGATCGCGCTGGCCTACGGGCTGCTGGGCCTGACGCTGGTGCTCTGCTCCGGCATCCTGCTCACCCGGCGCTCGGAGTTGGCAGGACTGGTCTACGGCAGCGCGGGGGCCATCAACCTGGGGTTGAATATTGCGCTTATTCCCCGCTTCCACCAGCAGGGAGCGGCCTGGGCTACCTTGCTCTCGGCTGCCATCCTGCCTCCCTCCATGTACGTCTTCGCGCAGCGCGCCCATCCCATTCCCTATGAATGGCCGCGGTTGCTGCGGCTGGGGGGGTGCGCGCTCGCGTGCTATCTCGTAGCCCTGCAGGGACCGGACCTGCTGTGGTGGGGGGTGGCGCTGCGCCTGGGCGCGGTGGCCGCCTTCCCGGTGCTGCTGTATGCGGCCGGTTTCTATCGCCACCATGAGCTGGCGGCCGGGCGCGAGGCGTTGTTGCGCGCGTTGGCCCTGCCGGCCAACCCAGGGGGCAAGTGATGGCGCATCCGTCTTTCACTGTCGCGCAGGCTCGGCGTGGGTTCCAGCCCGCCAATCGGTCTGCCCTGCTGCTTACCCTGCTGGGGTTGGCGGCGGCCGTCGGCATCGGGGTGATGGTGCTCTCCTGGCGGCTAAGAGTGGTGGCCTCGGTGTGGGCAATCCTGTTCGGGGCGGGGCTGGCCCTGGTGCGGCCCGACCTGGGGCTGGTCTTGCTGATCATGGCGGATGCGGCTGAGTTGTCGCGGGTGGCCTCCAGCCAGTCGGCCTTCACTGCGGTGCGGGTGTTCGGGGGCGCGCTGCTCTTGGCCTGGCTGGCACAGGGTCAGGTGGGCCGGAGCCTCCGCCGGCTGGCCTCTCCCCAGTTGCTCGCGCTGGTGGGCTATTTCACGGTTGCGGGGGCGGGCGTGGTCTATGCCGACCGGCCTGACCTTTCCCTGCCCATCCTGCGGGAGTACCTGATGATTTTCGTGCTCTTTGCGCTGGTCGTGTTGTTTACCAGGCGCGAACAGGAGGTGCGTCAGGTTTCCTGGACGCTGGTGCTGGCAGCGCTCGCCAGCGTCGCCATCGCGATACGCCAATACGAGCCGCACATGGAACGGCTGGCCTCTTCCCAGAGCAACCCCAACTACTTTGCCCTCCACCTGGTCACCGTGCTGCCCCTGGCCCTCTACCTGGGGATCGGGGAGCGGCGGGCTATCTGGCGGCTGGCCGCGCTGCCAGCGGCCCTGCTGCTGGTCTGGGCGATCATGAAGACCTTCTCACGCGGCGCCTTCCTGGGCCTGGCCGTGGTCGGGGTGGTAATGGTGATCCACCTGCTGCGCTACCCCCGCCGGGCCAGCCGCAACCTGCTCGCGCCCGCTTTCGCGGTGATGTTGCTGTCCCTGTTGCTGCTGCCGGCTGGCTACGTGGACCGCATCAAGACGATCACCCAGCCGGGCGCTGATGAATCGGTGCGCAGCCGCCGCGAGACCAACGTGGCCATGTTCCAGATCTTCCTCGACCATCCCTTGCTGGGGGTGGGCATCGGTAACTCCGTGCCCCTGAGCGTGGTCTACAACCCCTCGATCTACTTCCCCCGGGTTTCCCACAACATCGTGCTGGAGGTGGCGGCAGAGACCGGGCTGGTGGGGCTGCTCTTCTTCGCCTTCGCGCTGGGGTACGCGGCCCTGGACTTCCGGCGGGCGGCCCATCACTTCGCGGGGCGGGAGAACTGGCTGATGTACGCGGTCGCCTGCGGCTTCCTGCTGGGCCTGGTGGGCTTCCTGGTCACCGCGCTCTTCAAGACCGCGACCGTGGTGCGCGTGCTGTGGCTATGCGTGGCGATGTCGGTGGTGATGCGCAACCTGGTGGCTGCCGGGGAGGAGCCGGCGGCAGGAGGGGCATGATGCGGGTGGCGCACGTGGTATCAGGCCTGCCCGTAGGGGGCGCCGAGCGGCTGGTGGTGCAGATGCTCACCCGCGCCCCCGCTGGGGTGGAGCCCAGCCTGGTGTGCATCGGGGGCGAGGGACCCCTGCATGCGCCGCTGCGGGCGGCTGGCGTGCCCATCCACAACCTGGGCAAGGGCCGAGGCCCGCGCCCGGGGGCCGCAGTGGCGCTGGCGGGCTGCCTGCGCCGCCTGCGCCCCGACCTGGTGCACAGCCACCTGCTGCCGGCCGACATGTACACCGCGGCGGCCCTGCGCCTGCTCCCCCGGCCGCGGCCAGGGTGGCTGGCCACGGTGCACAGCGTCCGGCCCTGGCGCAACGGGCGCCAGCGGGCTTTGGCCGAAGTGGGCTACCGGAGGGCCCAAGCCCTGGTAGGGGTGTCGGCGGAGGTGAAATCGGTGCTGGAGGCTGCCCGCCTGCAGGGCCCGGCGCTGCACTGTATCGAGTGCGGCGTTGCCGTCGCCGAGTTCCGGCTGAACCCCGAGGATGCCGGGCACCTGCGCCGCGAGTTGGGCCTGGAGGGGGCGGGGCCGGTGGTCGGCGCCGTCGGGCGACTCAGCCCCGAGAAGGGACATCGCTACCTGATTGATGCCTGTGCTGCGCTACTGACCAGGCTCCCGAAACTGCACCTGGTGCTGGTGGGGGACGGTCCGGCCCGGGCCGCCCTGGAGAGCGAGGCGGCCCGACTGCCCTTTGGACGCTGCCTCTTTCTGGGTAGCCGCCCGGATGCCGCGCGCCTGCTGGCCCTGATGGACGTAGTCTGTCTGCCTTCGCTGTATGAGGGGCTGCCCCTGGCCTTGCTGGAGGCGATGGCAGCGGGCAAGCCGGTGGTGGCAAGCGCGGTGGGCGGGGTGCCCGGAGTGGTGAGCGATGGCGAGCACGGCCTGCTGGTGCCGCCTGCGGATCCCCGCGCCCTGGCAGAGGCCATTGCCCGGCTGGCTGAGCACCCCGCGCTGGCCGCGGCCCTGGGAGCACAGGCCCAGGCGCGGGTGCTGGCCAACTATGACGTTGACCGCATGAATGCCCGGTACCGCGCGCTCTATGCGGAGTTGCTGGGAAAGGCGGCGGCCCATGCCTGAGCGGGAATACGCCCTGGGCTATGTGACCATGCGCTTTCCCTTACTCTCGGAGACCTTCGTCATCCAGGAGTTGCGCATGGTCAGGGAGCAGGGGATCCCGGCCTGCGTGTTCTCATTGGCGGCGCCCACCGATCCGCTTTGTCATCCGGAGGCATCCCGGCTCCTCCCCCACTGCTTCCGGCTGCCCTTTGCCTTCTCCTGGTCGCTGTGGGGCGCGGTTGCCCGCATGCTGAGACGGCGGCCCTTGCTGGTACTCGGACTGCTGGGGCGGGTGGTGGCCGGCACCTGGCGCCGGCCGGGGGTGCTGCTGCGCACCTTGGCGCTCTTTCCGAAGTCGCTGTTGTTGGCAGAGTGCGTGCAGCGTTACCGCATCCGCCACCTGCACGCGCACTTCGCCAACTACCCCACCACCGCGGCCTGGATTGCCTCGGAACTGACCGGGGCTGGCTTCTCCTTTACCGCCCATGCCCACGATATCTTCGTGGACCAGAGCCTGCTCGCCCAGAAACTGCGCCGGGCAACAGCAGCCTTTCCCATCTCGGACTACAACCGTCGGCTGCTGGAGGAGGTGGGCGGTGCGGAGTGCTGCCCGCTGCACGTGGTGCACATGGGCGCCGACCTGGCCCGCTGCCAGCCGCGCCCGACGGCTGTCGGGAACGGGCGGCCCCTGCGCATCCTCTCCGTGGCCCGGCTCGACCCGATGAAGGGGCTGCACCACCTCATCCAGGCCTGTCATTTGCTCGACCAGCAGGCTATGGGAGTGGAATGCATCATTGCCGGCGCCGGCGCGGAGCGCACCAGACTGGAGCGCCTGGTGGGCTCGCTGAGCCTGCAGGGGAAAGTGCACCTGGTGGGGTGGGCGGATTCCCGGCGGGTGGCCGAGTTGCTGGCCTGGGCCGATGTCTTTGCGCTGCCGTGCGTGCGCACTGCCTCCGGCAAGCAGGACGGTATTCCGGTGGCCTTGATGGAGGCTATGGCCTGCGGCCTACCGGTGGTGAGCACCACCATCTCGGGCATCCCCGAGTTGGTGCGACCGGGGTGCGGCTTGCTGGTGGCGCCCGGGGACGTGGTGGCCCTGGCCCAAGCGCTGGAGGGCCTGAGCGACGCCAGGGTGCGCGCGCGGTTGGCCGGGGCGGGCCGCCGGCTGGTGGCGCGGGAGTTTGACGCCCGCGCCAACGCCGTGGTCATGGCCGGCCACCTGGCCCGCCTGGCCGGGCTGGGCACCCCTCCCGGGTGTCCGGCACCTGCAGTTACCCGGCACGGCGAGGCAGACCGCGTGCTGGCCCTGATGTACCACCGGGTGCTCCCCCAGGGCGGCGCGCCCGCCACCTGGCCCGCCGAGGTTGACCCCATATACACGGTCAGCGAGCACGTCTTTGCCAGCCACCTGGACTACCTGCAGGAGGCCGGCTATCGCACGGTCTCCCCGGAGCAACTCTGGCGCTGGCGCATGGGCTGGGAAGCACTCCCCGCGGGGGCGCTCCTGCTTACTTTTGACGACGGCGATCCCAGCCACCTGGAGGTAGTGGCTCCGATGCTCGAGGCGCGGGGGATGCGTGGCGCCTTCTTTGTGGTGGCGGGTCAGGTGGGGAGGCCCGCCGGTCCGGCCTGGGACGATCTCCGGTACCTGCGCAAGCAGGGTCATGCGTTAGGCAGCCATACCCTTTCGCACCGGCCGCTGGCCGCGCTCTCCCCGGCCGAGGCCCGCTGGGAACTGGCGAAATCGCGGGCCGTGCTCGAGCAGGGGCTGGGGGAATCGGTGCTCTTTGCCTCTGCCCCCCACGGGTCGTACTCCCGGCAGGTGACCCGGATGGCCCGCCGGGTGGGCTACCTGGGGCTTTTCACCTCCGGCTTCGGGGACAACCGCGCCCGCACCTCGCCCTTCACCTGGCGCCGGATGGCTATACGTGGCGATTGCTCCTGCCAGGACCTGGCCGGCCTGTGCTCGGGCGCCTGGCTACCCTGGCATTCCACCCGCCTGCGCACAGCCGCCAGGAGTGCGGTCCGGCGCACCCTGGGAGAGCGTACCTACCGTGGGGTGCGCGTCCACCTGCTGCGGGCTCGGGAGTGGCGACATGACTGAACTGTGGTGGACCTTGGTCTTCCTGGTGAGCGCCTACGCCATCCTCTACACCTGGCTGGGGTACCCCCTGCTACTGGTGTTCTGGGGCCGGGTGCCACGCCGCAAGTCGCAGCGGGCGGACTATGCCTATCGCCTGCCCACAGTGAGCCTGCTCATCGTCGCCTATAACGAGCAGAAGACGATCGCCCGCAAACTCGTCAACTGCCTGCGCCTGCGCTACCCGCGCCGGCTGCTGGAGATTGTGGTCGCCACCGACGGCTGCACCGATGCCACGCCTGCGATCGTGCGCTCGTTTGCCCCCCGGGTGCGCCTACTGGCTTTTGCAGAGCGGCGGGGCAAGGTGAGCGTGCTCAACGACGCCGTTCCCCGCTGCCGGGGGGAGATCGTGGTACTCTCGGATGCCGAGGAACTATACGACCGGGAGGCGGTGCGGGCCCTGGTGGCCGCCTTCTCGGCCGGCGTGGGTGCGGTGAGCGGGGTGGTCCGCTTCCACCACCCGGATTCCGCGGTAGGGGCCGGGGCCGGGCTCTACTGGCGGCTGGAGCAGTTCATCCGCAGCCAGGAGAGCCGCATTCACTCCATGCTGGGGGCCACCGGCTGCATCTATGCCCTGCGCCGCTGTCTCTTCCGGCCCGTGCCCCCCGACAGCCTGAGCGACGACGCGGTGATCCCCCTGGACCTGATTTCCCGGGGCTGGCGGGTGCGCCACCAGCCGGTGGCGGTGGCCTACGGCGAACGCGAGGGGGAGGGGCGCGCGGAGTTCCGCCGCAAGGCTCGCACCACCGCCGGCACCTGGCAATTCCTCTGGCGTCAGCGGGGCCTGCTCCTGCCGGGCAGCGGGGTCGCGCTACAGATTTTCTCCCACTACTTCATGCGCCTGGCCAGCCCCGTCTTTCTTCTGGCGGCATTGGTGTCGGCTGCCGTGGGGGCTGCCAACTCCCTGGGGCTGGCACTCGCCTTGGGGGGGCAGTGCCTGTTCTACGGGTTCGCGGTGGCAGGGCGCTGGCTGGAGCGCAGCCGCCTGCGCTTGCGGGGCCTACTGCTGGTGCCCTATTACTTCTGTCTCGCCTACGCCGCCGATATCGTGGGCTTGATCAGCCTCGCCTTGCGGCGGCAGAAGGTGGCCTGGCAAAGGAGTTGACGATGTGCGGCATCTGCGGCGTGCTGGACCCGGAGGGAGCCGCTCCCCGGCGGGAGGTACTGGAGGGCATGGTGGCGAGCATGCGCCATCGCGGGCCGGACGACCAGGGGGTCTGGTCTGGGCCGGGCTGTGGGCTGGCCATGGCGCGCCTCTCCATCATCGACCTGGAGGGCGGTCACCAGCCCATGAGTGACGAGACCGGCCGCCTGCAGGTGGTGTGCAACGGGGAAATCTACAACTTCCGCGAGTTGCGCCACCGCCTGGAGGGGCTGGGCCACCGCTTTGCCACCCGCTCGGACACCGAGGTGCTGCTGCATGGCTACCAGCACTGGGGCGACGCCCTGGTGCACCATCTCGACGGCATGTTCGGCTTCGCACTCTGGGACGCTGATCGCCGGCGGCTGCTCTTGGCCCGGGACCGGCTGGGGATCAAGCCTCTGCACTATGCGTTGCTCGGCCGGAGGCTGGTTTTTGCCTCGGAGATTAAGGCTATCCTGCGCTGGCCAGGCTGCCCCCGGGAGGTGAACCTGGAGGCCCTGCACGCCTACCTCACTTACAACTACGTGCCTGCTCCGCTCACCATGTATCGGGGCATTTTCAAACTGCCGCCCGCTCACCTGCTGGTGTGGGAGCAGGACGCCCTGCGCATGGAGCGCTACTGGGACGTGCCCGGCCCCGCCCAGGGGCGCCGCCTGCGCGACGAGGAGTACCTGCACGGCCTGCTCGAGGTGCTCTCGAACTCGGTCAGGAGCCACCTGGTGAGCGATGTTCCTCTGGGCGTGCTGCTGAGCGGTGGGATAGATTCGAGTGTGATCACTGCCCTCATGGCCGCCCACCTGGGCAGCAAAGTGAAGACCTTTTCCCTCGGGTTCAGCGAACGCTCGTTCAGCGAGTTGGGGCGGGCCCGGCTGGTGGCGGAGCATTTCGGCACTGATCATCATGAAGAGGTGGTCACCCCCGACGCGCTCAACCTGGCTCCGCGCCTGCTGAACTACCTGGACGAGCCCTTTGCTGACTCCTCGGCCATTCCCACCTTCCTGGTGGCCCGCATGGCCCGGCAGGAGGTAACGGTGGTGCTCTCGGGCGAGGGCGGGGACGAGGTGTTTGCCGGCTACGAAACCTATGCCGCCGACCGGCTCGCCGAATACTATCGGCTGCTGCCTGCGGCCCTGCGTCGGTGGGTGATTCGTCCTCTGGCCGAGCACCTGCCCACGAGCACGGGGAAGGTGAGCCTGGAATACAAGGCCAAGCGGTTTGTGGCCGATGCCCACCTGCCGCCGCTGGAGCGCCACCACGGATGGAAAGTGATCTTCCGGGAGGAGGAAAAGGAGCAACTCTACCGGCCGGAACTGGCCCGCTCCATGTGGGGGGTGGCGGCCGATCCCCTGGAGTTCGGGCGGGTTCACTACGAGCGCACGCCTGCCCCCGACCTGTTGGGGAGCATGCAGTACGTGGATACCAAGGTGTACCTACCCGACGACATCCTGGTCAAGACCGACCGCATGAGCATGGCCAATTCGCTGGAGGCGCGGGTGCCCCTGCTCGACCACCACGTGGTCGAGTATGCGGCCGCCCTGCCGCCCGACCTGCGGCTGCGCCGGCTGACCAAGAAGTACTGCCTGCGGCGGGCTTTCCGCGGCCTCCTCCCGCCTGCGATCCTGCGCGGGGGTAAGCGCGGGTTCAGCGTCCCCGTCTCCGCCTGGCTGATGGGCGAGATGCGCGAGTTCATGCTCGATACACTGTGCCCGGCCGTGCTCAACCGCCAGGGATTCTTCCGGCCGGAGCAGGTCGGTGCCATCATCCGGGACCACCTGGGCCGGCGCCGTGACCTCAGCCGGAACCTGTGGGGGCTACTAATGTTCACCCTCTGGCACGAGCACTACCTGGAGCGTCGCCGGGATTTGCCTGCCGCGCCGGTGGTGCGGACACCCACACCGGTGAAGTGACCGGCCCACCGCGGTGTCGGATTCCGGGCGGAGGCCGCCCCCGATGGCACGCAGTCTGCTCCTCCCGGTGCGGAGGTGAGGGCCTGTGTGTCGCGGTGAATGGGGCGCGGAGTGTGTGCGCCGCCTGCTGGAGGCGGCGGTGAGTGCCGCCGGCCTGCTACTGCTCTCGCCGGTGCTGGCGGTGGTGGCGGTGCTGGTGGTGGTGGACAGCGGCTTTCCCATCTTCTACCGCGGGTACCGGGTCGGGCGGGGCGGGCGGCCATTTCGCATGGTCAAGTTTCGCACCCTTCCCAATGGCACCGAGCAGCAGGTAGGCAGCCGGCTGATCCGCCCGGAGGAGGTCGCGTCTACCACCTGCCTGGGGCGCCTGCTGCGCAAGAGCAAACTGGATGAGTTGCCCCAACTCTGGAACGTGCTGGTAGGTGAGATGTCGCTGGTGGGGCCGCGGGCCAACCGTCCGGCCTACTACCTCAACTGCCTGAGCCGCATCCCCGGCTACGCCTGTCGCACGCTGGTGAAGCCAGGGATGACCGGGATGGCCCAGGTTTTCGGCGATTACTACACGCCGCCGGAGAAGAAGTTGCGCTACGACCGGCTCTACCTGGAGCGGCGCTCACTGGCGCTCGACCTCTGGCTGGTGCTGATGACCGTGGCCAGGCTGGTGCGGGTACGGCGCCGGCCTCGCCGCCGGGCGGCGGCAGCGCTATCGGCCCCGGCCCCGCTGGCCTCGGCCGGGGTGCTGGCCCCATCTGAGCGCACGGCCGACCGCGCGGCTTGACACGCAAAAGCCCCCGCGTGGGGCGGGGGCTTCCGCTGCGTGGTTTCGATTCGGAGACTTGTGGCTCGCCGTCAGGGGCATTATTCCACATGTCCCGCTCTGTCTTGAGACGCTACCCCACGGTGACGGTCTTCGAGGTTTCGCCCGTGTTACCGGCGCTGTCGGTAACCGTCACCCGCAAGTTGATCTGTCGTGGGGTGGTGCCCACTCCCCAGTTCCAACGCCACTCCGGGCCGCCGGCCTGGGTGGCCGCAAGGGAGCCATTCACATAAACACGCGCTGTTCCGGTCGTTGAGGCCACCACGTCGAGCAACACCGTGCCGCTGACGGTCGCCGCGCTGGGGCTCACGATCTGCACCGTGGGCGCGCCGCTGCCCACGCTCACGGAAACCGTGGCCGAGAGCGCACTGTTTCCGGCGGCGTTGGTAGCATAGGCTGCGATGCTGTTGGCACCCGGTGCCAGCGTCACCCGGGCGCTCCAGACGCCGCCGCTCACGGGGAGATCTCGCACTTGGGTAGAGTTGTTTACCCGCACCGATACCGTGGCACCCGCGGTGGCCTCCGTGCCGGAGACCGTCACCGAAGTGCTACTCAGGCGACTGCCGTTGGCCGGACTGGTGATCACCGGCGTTGCCGGACGGGTGGTGGTGCTGCTGCCGACAGTCACGGTGCAACTGGCCGAGCCGCTGCCGCCGGCGGTGTCGGTGACCTCGGCCCGCAGGGTGCGGGTGGCGGGCCCGGTGCCGGCATTCCAGGTCCAGCGGAAAGGCGGAGTCCCGGTCACCGTGGAGGCCAGGCTGCCGTCCAGGTAGAGTTTCGCGGTGCCGGTGCCTGAGGCCAAGCCACTGGCGGTCACCTCGATGGTTACCACGCCACTGATAGTCGAGCCGTCAGCCGGACTGGTGAAGCCCACCTGCAGGGTGGAGGGGACGCTGCCGTTTATGGTAACGCTTACCGCGGTGCTGGTGGTGGCATTGCCTGCCTTATCTACCGCCCGCGCAGTCAGGGAGTGTGTACCACTGAGGCCCGCGGTATTCCAGGACCAGGTATACGGTGAGGCGGTGTTACTGGCCTTCAGTTGCCCGTCCAGGTAGAACTCGACCGTCAGGCCGCTGGAGGGCGCCGGGTCGGAGGCGGTGGCCCCCACCGTGACGGTGCCCTGGACGAGGGCGCCGGCCGCGGGGGAAGTGATGCTTACCGTCGGTTTGGCCGTGTCCGCGGTCACCGTGATCGCGGCAGAGTCGGCGCTACCATAGGAGTTGGTGGCCCGTGCGGTCACCCTGTTGGCGCCCTCCGCCAGGTTGACAGGGACGCTCCAGACGCCGCCGGAGACCGAAACCGGCCCATAGGTGGTGCTGCCTACGGTCACGGTAATCCGCGCGGTGGCATCGGTCTCGGTACCGGTAATGGTCGCAGTGCGACTGGCAACAGCGGAGCCGTTGCTGGGGCTGGTGATGGCCGGCGCCGGAGGGGCCTGTCCGCCGGGGAGGTCGCTACTGCGGAAGAGAATGGCCCCCGTACGCGGCGGCAGGCTGATGCTGGTGATCGGCGTGGCCGAGATGGTGCCATCCATGTTCAGCAGGCGATAGGCGGCGTCCAGGGGCACCGTGACCGTGACGTCGGCCGAGGTGGGCGTGCTGCCCTGGCTACCGGTCGGATTCACCAGCACCTTGCACTTGGTGAAATCACGCTGGTAGATGCCCTGGCCTTGCAGGTTAGCACTCACGCTTACCGTGCGCCGGGGCCCAGTCGGGGTCCCGTAGTCGAGGGACCAGTATGGGTAGAAGTCGAGCCCGTTGTAGCCAGTCTTGGTGAAGTTGAAGGAGGTGTTGTCTCCCCGGCACAGCAGGTAGGAGGCAAAGCAGAACATCGCCCACTTGTTCTTCAGGTCGGTGGAGTAGCCGGCATCCCGGCTTACGCCCGACTGCACCATCAGCCACTTGTCCGGGTGATGGGCGACCACGCTGTCCACCCGCTGCTGTTCCTCCAGCCAACGGGTATAGCCATCGTAGTAGAGCGGGCTGTCGCCGCTAACAGTGATGAACTGCTCCATCATCCCGCCGTCGAAGTAGTCCAGGTAGGGCTCGTCGGAATCCCGGCGCACCACCCCGTTGTAGAAGCACATGAAGTCCGGACCCAGGGCCCCCTTGACCGCGCTCATCAGGGACACCATATCGCTATGCCAGGTGCGGATGTTGTCCGCGGGGGCCATGTCGGCCCGATACTTGACGTACATGGTGCGGCCCGCGGTCGCTGGCCGGCCCAGGGTGATTATCGTGGTGTCGCCGCTCAGGGTGAAGTAGTTGCTGCCGTTGCCGGTGTAGTAGTTAGTGCCGCTGAGCGCGCTGTTGTCATAGACGCCGTAAACCCAGTTGGCCTTGGCGGGCACACTCAGCGTGGTGCCGCCCGCGGCCACCACCGCCGGCTGTCGGTAGTGGTAGGCGTTGGCATAGTAGGTGAGGTAAACCCTGGTGCCCACCGGCCCGGGAGCCGCGCCCAGGGTGATCGTGTCTT
>Ga0315298_1001977_pt1 | contig 36213 bp, 53 predicted proteins | sample WHS_1_MG_FD_203077 | JGI IMG/M metagenome (GOLD analysis project Ga0315298, IMG submission 203077) | Extremophilic microbial mat communities from Washburn Hot Springs, YNP, Wyoming, USA - WHS_1_MG | ecosystem: Environmental > Aquatic > Thermal springs > Hot (42-90C) | place: USA: Wyoming...
CGAATTATCCTGGGCATGCTGTAGCATGGAACATAACACGTTCAACGGATGTTGCCAGTTCTGGACAATATTCTTTAAAGCTTTTCATTGACGGAACGCAGGACGATGGAACTATCTGGATAGAAAGAAAAATAGCGGTCCGAAAGAACGCTCTAATACATGTCAACACCTCCTTCGATTTTTTCAGCATGCAGGAGAGCTTCAACACTATAGCCGTCATATGTGCCTATGCTGGTATACGAAACCCGGAGGTTGAGGAAAGCTTCGGCGTGATTGGATCTGCCAATGAGGTTGCGGGCTGGAAGAGATATAGCTTAACAGCAACCATAGATACTGGTTCCAGCGAAGAAATATGGGTTGCCTTAGGCATCTCGGTGCGCTGGGAAACCTGTATGCTCTATTATATAGATAATGTTGAGGTGGAGGTGAAATAATGGTTTGCAAAAGCGTACACTGAGAAAATACCTGATGCTCCTGCTTGCTGCGGCGGTTTTCGCGGTAGTACATGAGAGCATAGCGCGCTTGGCGAATTCAAGGAATCCCATTTGAAGTCGAGTTCAAGACACCAGTTTCTGAAAGAGCTGGCGCCAAATGAGGAATAATCTCATGGAGCAGCAATTTCATTACAATTGCCACCGGGTACGTAATGTTCTTGTTGAGAAGAAAGCGCGCGCTATGAGATTTACAAGCAGCATAATGTTAAGACGTGGCTTCACATAGAGCGTGAGAGGTTTGAATTCCTAATAGAAATATTCTGGCTGCTTTCTTCCTTCGGCTGCTTCCTCCATCAGCCTGTCAAAGTCTCTACTGGTCTTTTCAATATCCTGTAGATCAATATCTATTTTCAGCATTTTAACCAGCTTCTCGAGGACTGCATAAATGCTTCTAGGGTATATGCTGGCGAAAGGGGGTGCTTGCCCCCATAGGCTTATCACGTCGATGCCTCTTTTCTGGCAGGCGAGCACGAGGAGCGAGTGGATGCCTAGTGGTGCCAGCTGCCTACGGCTCCCATAAGTCACGTATCCTACTCCGTATTCTTTCAACTCCTCTTTCAACTCAGGGTTTCCAACTACTGCTTCTACCAGCGGCTCTTCAATAGGCGGGACTTCTGGAGCCGTCACTCCGCCAATCATGTATATCCTTTTCACCTTGTACAAGTTTGCGAAACTAATAATTTCCTCTACATATTCGTTAGGCCTAAAATTGGGCTCGTCGGCCAGCAAGAATATTAAATCGCCGCCTTCCGCGTTCTTATAATAGAATAATTCTGTGGACGGCCACTCTACCTTTCTTATAATGCCCTCCTCAATCCATCCTAGTGGCCGGGAGCTTTGAAGAATGTAAAAATCGTCTGGAACCATTTCGCCGAACCTCCTTGCTCCCAATTTCTTTATCAGGTAGCCTACACATCCGCTTGAAATTCTTCCCGCATCAGCCCACCCCCTGAACCCAAGTACGAGTAGAGGTTCTCTAAGTCCGGGCTCCTCGTAAATATTGAATCTCCCCCTCATCCTGCTCTCTTAAGTCTTGAACCAGGTGGGAGGATTTAAACCTAATAAACTGGAATGCCGTGCTAAGCTGGACGCCGTGGCTGAATTCGAGTAAGAAGGTGGATACGAGCACTCCACATATGAGGTGGATTGATGTAAATGATGGCGGTGGCGTAGAGGTGATTATGTTTAACAGGATAGGCGACAATTCACTGCCGGCGTGCATGTTTAGCGCGTGCTAATCCTCTTCGTCTCGTCAAAACCATTGCCCCCTTGTTCTTCTCATCGGGGATGGTGGTTTAAGTTTCCCATGTACAGAGCGTTTCCCCGGTTCTTCCAGGGCGAGGGCTGGGGGAAAACACGGCCGTGTTTTCCTCAAAATTTTTCCGGTGGGTTTCGGGCTGAGCCGGAAAAAGGTTATATAGGCTGTTCCAGCAGGGTGTTTTAAGAATGTCCACTGTCCAAACATATAGGGGCAGGACTCTCGAGGAGCTGAGCGGCCTTTCGATGAACGAGCTGATGAGGCTTCTCCCAGCCAGGGTTAGGAGGAGCCTTAGAAGGGGGTTTCACCCCGAGACTAGGAAGCTCCTCGAGAATATTAGGAGGGTTAAGGCTGAGATGACCCATACGGGTTCTCAGCCTAGGAGGATAAGGACGCACAGGAGGGATATGCCTATTCTCCCGGAGATGGTTGGGTTAACCATCGAGGTTCACAACGGTAAGGACTTCATACCTGTTGAAATCACTCTGGATAAGGTTGGCCACTACTTGGGCGAGTTCGCAATAACCAACAAGAGGGTTTTACACGGCAAGCCTGGAGTCGGAGCTAGCAAGGCGTCTACATACGTGCCGTTGAAATAGGAAAAAATAAAATTGGGTAAACGTACAGCTTATTGCTTCTTAGCCTGCTCCTTCCAAATGTAGGTTACCCTGTCGTCCACGACTAGGTATTCCCCACTGTCCTTGACTGAAACCATGGGTTTCTTCAATATTGTAGCTATTTTTCTCAGTCCTTCAAGCGACTTGACGTGTGCAACATATCCCTCTGGTGTTCTTTCAAGCTTGTCGACGTTTACTGCTCTGCGTATGCTGGGCTCTTCAGCCGCCTCCTTGCTCATTTTCCATCGCTAAAGCTACTTTATCCTAGGATTTAAGCATTGCCTATAACGGGCAAAATATTTAATAATTGGTACATATTCCTGTCCTGCTCCCGCGAGCCAAAGGTGTTGGGTTTGCCAAGCTTCAAATACAGTCTGGTGGAGGTTGACAGGGCCCGTTCGGCTAAGGCCAGCCTCAGAGAGGTTAGAGTGTCCCCTAAACACTCTGTTGAGCTAGCCGGGTTTATAAGGGGTTTAAAGATACCTGAGGCCAGGGAGAGGCTGGAGGCGGTTGCTGAGAAAAAACTCCCTGTGCCGTTTAAAAGGCATAGGAAGAAGGTTCCCCACAGGCATGGTGTTTTAAAGGCCGACTCGGGGAGATACCCGGTTAAGGCAGCCAGGTTCCTCCTGAGGCTTCTCTCACAGCTTGAGGCTAACGCTGAGTTTAAAGGATTGTCGCCGGAGAGGATGAGGATAGCCGGCGTCGTCGTCCACCGCGGGAGGAAGCTGAAAAGATACACGCCAAGGGCCTTCGGAAGGGCTTCGCCCAGGTTTGAAACCCTTACTCATGTTGAGGCCCTGGCTGTGGAGGAGGCTGGTTGACATGTCTGCCAGGAGGAGGATGATTTTCTACAAGAGGGTCCTGGAGTTCGGGAAGCTCCACCAGAAGATCGATGATTTCCTGAAGGAGTATTTGAAGGAGGCTGGGTATAACGGTGTGAGGCTTATGAATGTTCCAATGGGTCTGGTCGTCACAGTATATACGAGTAAGCCGGGTGCTGTAATAGGCCCGGATGGGAGGAACATCAGGGAGCTTCAAAACGCTCTTCAGAGAAACCTTGGGCTTGAGAATCCTCAGGTTAACGTGGCTGAGGTTGAGAACCCTGACTTGGAGCCCCAGCTGGTTGCGCAGATGATATGCAGGGCTCTTGAGAGGGGTGTTAAATACCGTAGGGCCGCCAGGGTTGCTTTGAGGAGAATAGTTGCAGCCGGTGCTGCGGGGTGTGAGATAAGGATAGCTGGTAAGCTGGCGACTGACAGAAGCAGGTTTGAAAAGTTTACGTTCGGCTACCTGCCTGCAGCCGGGGACCCGGCTATGAAGCATGTTAAAGTCGGGAAGGCGAGTGTGCTGCTGCCTCAGGGCCTCATAGGGGTTAAGGTTAAGATTCTCGGTAAAGCATCCTTCCCGGATGAGGTTCAGATAATGGAGGCTACGCAGGAGGCTGGTGTGGTTGGCGAGGCTAAAGGCGAGTGAGATAAGGTCGATGTCAAGGGAGGAGAGGCTTAAAAGGATCCGGGAGCTCAGGAGTGAGCTTATGCTGGCTAGGATGAGGGCTGCCTCCGGCTTAGAGGAGAACACTAAGGCGGTCCGGGAGTTGAAGCGTGCGGTCGCTAGGATGCTTACGGTTGAGAAGGAGGAGGAGAGGAAGTGAGGACTCCCGGCAACCTTGCGTACCATGAGCTCCTAGGCCTGCAGGTTAGGGTGGTGGATTTGAGAAGCGGCTCGACGATGGCTATGGGCAGAGTTGTATGGGAGACGAGGAACACCTTCACCATCCTGTCTGGGAAAGGGAGGCGTTTAACAATACCTAAGCATAATAAGAGGTTCTTCTTCAAACTCTGCGGGGCGGATGTTGCTGTTGACGGCGATTCGATTGTTTTCAGACCTGAGGAAAGGACTGGGAGGATTGACCCATGAGCTTCCTTAATGACCTGAAAATCTCCCCGCCTGAGGCCAAGTGCAGCGACAAGAAGTGCCCGTTCCACGGAGACGTTAGGATTAGGGGGAGTGTTTTCGAGGGCGTTGTTGTTTCTGGCAGGATGAGGAACACGGTGGTTGTTATGAGGGAGTACCTGCAGTATGTTCCGAAGTATAAGCGTTACATGAGGAAGAGGAGCAGGATACCTTCTCACAATCCTCCCTGCATCGCTGCCAGAACAGGGGATAGAGTTATAATAGGCGAAAGCAGGCCTCTAAGCAAGACGGTGCACTTCGTAGTACTGGGGAAGGTGGGCTAGGATGGCTGTGAAGAAATCAAGGGCGGTTTCCGCTAAGGGTATTCTAGAGTATAGGCTAAGGGGCTCCAGGGGGCTTCCAGTAGGCGCCAGCCTTGTTTGCGCAGACAATTCTGGTGCTAAGCTCCTCAGGATTGTTCAGGTCGCCAAATCGGGCGGGAGGCTTAGGCGCCTGCCCTCAGCCAAGGTTGGCGACCTTGTGACGGTCTCGGTTAAGAAGGGGACTCCAGACCTTAAGAATAAGCTTATGAAGGCGATAATAGTTAGGCAGCGTTTCCCGATTAGGAGGAGAGACGGGTTAAGGGTTGTCTTCGAGGATAATGCGGCTGTGCTGATGACGCCTGAGGGAGACTTGAAGGGTACTGAGGTTAAGGGTCCGGTCGCCAAGGAGGCCGCAGACCTTTGGCCTAAGCTTTCGGCACTCGCGTCCTCGGTGGTGTAGCAAGTATGGATATGAGGCACCTTGCTTACAGGTCTTCCTCCGTCCATCTGAGCCGTGAGCTCAGGGGGAAATACGGTTTCAGAAGCCTGCCTGTGAGAACCGGTGACAGGGTTATGATTATCAGGGGGGACTACAAGGGTGTTGAGGGTGATGTTAGCAGGGTTGACAGGGCGAGGGGCCGCGTGTATGTTTCAGGCGTCTACCGTGAGAATGCTCGGGGCGAGCAGCGCTTAGTACCCATACCTTTAAACTCGGTGATACTTGTGAAGGTTGACGATAAGGACAAGTGGAGGCAGCGCTTAATGGAGAGGAAGCGCAGAAGTGTTGAGGAGGCTTCGCAGGATGGCTCGTAAAGGAGGATCCAAGGTTCTGAAAAGGTATGCTGCGCCACCTGTGATGCAGGTTTTCAGCGTTAAGGAGAGGAGGTTCACCACAAGGCCTGAGCCTGGTCCACACAGCCTAGAAATGTCCCTCCCGCTCCAGGTTCTGGTTAGGGATATTTTGAAAATGGCTGAGACGGGTAGGGAGGCAAAATACTTGATAAGCCGCTCCATGGTTCTCGTAGACGGGGTTGTTAGGACTTCTCACAGGTTTCCCGTCGGCCTGATGGATGTTGTCAGTGTGAAAGAGCTGGGTAAACACTACAGGCTTCTCCTCAACGAGAAGGGTAGGCTCACCCCGGTTGAGATTCCGCCGGAGGAGGCAGCCATGAAGATATGTAGGATCAACAAGAAGTATCTTTACAAGGGCGGGTTGAGGCTTGCAACAGAAGATGGGAGAACGTTTGAGACGGACGACTGGTCCCTGAACATAGGTGGCTCGCTCCTGGTCAGGGTTCCGGAGGGAGTGATACTGGACAAGGCGCCCCTTGCCGAGGGGAGCATCGGGTATGTTTTCATGGGCAAGCATACGGGTGCCATGGGGGTTGTTAAGAAACTCTATAAGTCAAGCCTGCTTGGGGAGGGCGTGGTGACGCTGGCCTTTGAAGACGGGAGGGAGGTCAATACGGTAAGGGAATACGTTATGGTCGTCGGGAGGGATAAGCCTTGGCTGAAACTGTTCTAAAGGAGAGGGGCGTACGTGAGAATCCGATGAGGAGAATAGTGATCGAGAAGGTTGTCGTCAATATTTCTCCAGGAAAGCCTGGCGAGCCTCTTGAAAAGGCTAAGCAAGTACTCATGCTTCTTACAGGGATGAAGCCGGCTGAGAGAAGGGCTAGGAAAACCATAAAGGAGTTCGGCGTGAGGAGGCGTGAGGCAATCGCCGCGATAGTGACTCTCAGGGGTAGGAGGGCTGAGGAGTTTCTTGAAAGAGCTCTCACCGCCGTCGGTAGGAGGATTAAGGCTTCAAGCTTCCAAAACGGGGTTTTCAGCTTCGGGGTCAGGGAGCACATTCAGTTTCCAGGGGTTAAATACGATCCTAAGCTCGGTGTGCTTGGAATGGATGTCTGCGTTAAGCTTTGCAGACCGGGGTTCCGCGTCGCGTATAGGAGGCGTCGGAGGAGCCGTGTCGGCGGTTTCCAAAGGATAGCCAGGGAGGAGGCGATTAACTTTATGAAGGAGCGGTTTGGCCTGGAGGTCGTTTGAAATGGCTCGCCAAACCCCTAGGAAGAGGGCCTTCGGAAAAGGCTCCAGGCCCTGCGTCAGGTGCGGCGCATACGGGCCGATAATCAGGCAGTACGGGTTAAACTATTGCAGGCACTGCTTCAGGGAGGTTGCTCCAATCCTGGGATTCAAGAAGTATAATTAGGTGTTGAAGAAATGACTCTTAACGATCCTTTGGCGAACGCGCTGACGACTCTTCAAAACGCTGACCTGCGTAGGAAGAGAGAGTGCGTGATCTCTCCGGCTTCAAACCTTATAGGCCATGTGCTCAAGATACTGCAGCAATCCGGTTACATCGGCGAGTTCGAGTTTATCGACGATGGTAAGGCAGGGTTCTTCCGGGTTCAGCTGGTGGGGAGGATTAACAAGTGTAGGGCGATCAAGCCGAGGTTCCCAGCGTCCTACCGGGATATTGAGAAGTTTGAGAAGATGTTTCTCCCAGCTTTTAACGTTGGGATTCTTGTCGTCTCGACTCCGCACGGCTTGATGACGCATTCAGAGGCTAAGAGCAGAAAGGTTGGAGGAAGGCTGATCGCCTATGTCTACTAGCACCCTGGAGTCGGCTGTGCACGTTGAGACGGTTGAAGTACCAGAAGGTGTGAAAATCAGCCTCCAGTATGCAACTGTGACTGTTGAGGGTCCGCTGGGGAGGCTTTCAAGAGATTTTTCACATACTGGTGTGAAGCTTGTTCTGGAAGGAAATGTTCTGAGGGTTTTCAGCGTTAACAAGGGTAGGAGGTTTAAGGCGAGGGTTGGGACGGTTGCGAAACTCATTGGAGACATGGCTATGGGGGTTCTCCACGGCTACATGGCTAGGCTTAAGGTTGTCTACTCTCATTTCCCGATAACGGTTAAGTATGACAAACCCACGAGAACGGTTTCAATACATAATTTCATGGGTGAGAAGTCTCCGAGGTTTTTCAAAGTGCCTTTTCCAAACCTTGAAATACAGGTTTCTGGCCAGGACATAACCGTCACGGGGCTTGACAAGAACGAGGTTACTCAGGTTGCTGCGATGTTCGAATCGGCCACCAGGATCAGGGGCAAGGATCCAAGGGTCTATGTCGACGGCATATACGTTGTTGAGAAAGGATTTTGGAGGAAGTGAATATGTCTGCTGAAGCTAAGAGGCTGCTTTCCGCGAGGAGGAAGCGAAGGATGGCCAAGCCGGTTTTCGTCAGGCAGGAGAGCTGGAGGTATGTTAGGCTGAGTGAAAACTGGCGTAGGCCCAGGGGGAAGGACAGTAAGATGAGGCTCAGCGTCAAGGGCTGGCCTAAGACGGTTAACATCGGATACGGCACGCCTAGGAGGGCGAAGGGCCTCCATCCTTCAGGCTTAAAACCCGTCCTAATCTCCTCTAGGCGTGACCTTGAGAAAGCCGGTTCCCCGGAGGGTAGGATACTCGTATTCTCCTCCAGGCTCGGAAGGAGGATGAGGGATGTTCTTGCAAAGGAGGCTTCCTCAAAGGGCTTCGTCATAGCGAACTATGAGAGGAAGATTATTGAGAAGGCTGAGGAGGCGTAAGGGTTGAGCATTAAGACTGTTAAGAGGCTGGCTGCAGATATTTTGAAGGTGGGCGAGTCAAGGATATGGATAGACCCTGAGAGGACTGGGGAGGTTGAGGACGCAGTTACAAGGGCTGACGTCAAGAGGCTTATTAAAAGCGGCGTGATAAGGAAGAGGCCTGCCTCGACGCCAAGCAGGGGCAGGGTCAGGATGAGAAGCGGACGAAGCGGCCCGGGGAGCAGGAAGGGTGCCAAGGGCGCTAGGATGACGGTGACATGGGTTGAGAAAGTCAGGGCTCAGAGAAGGCTTCTGAGGCGGCTTAGGGATAAGGGGGTTGTTTCAAGGAGGCTTTACAGGAGGCTCTACCTGATGGTTAAGGGCGGAGCTTTCGCGAGCAGGAGGGTGCTGTTGAACTACGTCGCGTCGTTAAAGGAGAGGGGTGAGGCTGCTTAATGGCTAAGTCGGCGTCCTACAGGGTTAAGTTTAAGCGTCGCAGGAAGGGTCTTACAGACTACTATCTGAGAACAAGGCTTCTCAGGTCAGGCTTGCCCAGAGCAGTAGTGAGAATTTCCAACAAGCATGTCCGCGTCTCAGTGGTTTCAAGCAGGCCTACTGGAGACCTGGTAGTGGCGTCAGCATTCTCCCGGGAGCTTAAAAAGTTCGGCTGGTCCTTCAGCTTCAACAACACTCCGGCGGCCTACCTCACAGCCTACTTGGCTGGCTTAAGATGCTTGAAGAAAAGTGTTTCAGAAGGTATTCTAGACGCTGGGCTCCATAAGCCGACTAAGGGGGGGAGGATCTACGCTGCTTGCAGCGGGCTTCTTGACGCAGGGTTTAAGGTGAGGGTTGAGCCGTCAATGCTTCCGGGTGAGAGCAGGATTAAAGGGGGGCACATAGTCAGCTTCTTCAAAGAGTCTGGGGGCGAAGGTTTTTCAAAGTATGTTGAAGCCGGTTTGAAGGTGGAGGAGATGCCAAGGATCCTGGAGGAGGTTAAGAGCAGGATGAGGGAGGCTGTTGGAAATGGCTGAGGAAGAAGCGGGGGAGCCTGAGGAGGAAGTCAGGGAAATAACTGTTGAGACGCCTTTAATAAGGATGATTAAAGAAGGCAGGGTTTCATCGGTTGAAGACGTTTTCAACATGGGTCTGAAGATAAGGGAGCCCGAGGCGATAGACCTTCTGCTGCGCAAGATAAGGGAGGAAGTCATATCTATGAGCCCTGTTCAGAAGCAGAGCGACGCTGGCGAGAAGACTCGTTTCAGAGCCCTCGTGGTCGTCGGGGACGAGGACGGTCACGTTGGAATAGGCTCAGCCAAGGCTAAGCAGGTTAGGGATGCGATAGAGAAGGCCGCTAGGAAGGCTAGGCTCAACATAATACCCGTTCCCAGGGGTTGCGGCTCATGGGAGTGTAAATGCGGGGAGCCCCACTCCATACCGTCGAAGACCCTTGGGAAGACTGGGAGCGTCACGGTAGTCCTCTTCCCAGGACCAAAGGGCCTTGGACTGGTTGTGGGCGATGCTGCGAAGCCTCTTTTCAGGCTTGCAGGCATAAGGGACGTGTGGTCTAAGACTAAGGGCTCAACCTCCACCAGCCACTCCTTCGTCACCGCTTCCTACCTTGCTCTGAAAAGGCTTTTCACAACCAGTTTCCTCGCTTCGGAGGCTGCTCGCGTTGAAGGCTAAGGAAGACCTTCCTCCGCTAGCAGTAGTCGTCAGGGTAAGGGGCTCCGTAAACCTTACTAAGGATGTTTCAGCCACTTTAAGCAGGCTCAGGCTTCTCAGAGTGAACTCCTCCACGCTCGTAAGGCTAACTCCTCCGGTTGAAGGCATGTTGAGGAGGGCGAAGGATTACTTGCTGTGGGGGAGGCTTGATAAAAAAACGCTCCGCCTTCTTCTTTTGAAGAGAGGCAGGCTTCCGGGTGGCAGGCGGTTAAGCGACGAGAATATTTCTAAATACACTAGGTATAGAACGCTGGACGAGCTGGTCGAAGCAGTCTGGCTTAGCAGCTCCCCTGCTGAAGCTATTAAGCCGGTTAAGCCTGTTTTCAGGCTCACCCCGCCTAAGGGCGGATTTAAGAGGAGTGTTAAGAAGCCTGTTAAGAAGGGCGGGGTACTGGGGGACTGGGGTGAAAGGGTAAGCCTGGTTCTTAGGAGAATGGTCTAGCTGATCCTGATTGACCGTTAAAACTCCGGAGGATTAGGGCTGGGGGACTGCGTTTAGCTGGAACGGTAAGGGTTAAAAAGTCCAGAATGCTCCTCTCGCTTGGAATTGCCGACAAGGTTTAGAAAAGTGAGGAAGATGCGGGGCAGCAGGACTCACGGCTGGGGACAGATAGGCCAGCACAGGAAATCAGGCTCCAGGGGCGGGGTTGGAAGGGCTGGAAGCATGGGGCATAAGTTTCTAATGTTCTACAAGGAGGAGAAGGATAGGGGGTTCATAAGGAAGGTTCCGAAGGCTGAAGGGAAGAGGATAAACGTCGGGGAGCTGGATGAGCTTTACTGGAGGACGCTTGGGCAGGCGGCAGAGGGTGAGAAAACACTGGATCTTGCCTCGCTCGGCTATTCTAAGCTTCTGGGTTCCGGGAGTGTTTCCACGGCCTACGTGGTTAGAGTTGCCTCCTGCAGCGAGAAGGCGAGGATGAAGATAGAGGCTAGGGGCGGCAGGATTGTTAAGCCTGGTGAACCCTAATGGGCTTCCTGGAAGCCATGGAGAGTCTTGAACCATACGTTCCTCAGATAGAGGCGCCGACAAGGAAAGTCGGCTTCACCACCAGGCTGGTGTGGACCGGGGTGATACTGGCTCTCTACCTTGTGATGGGCTATATTCCTCTCTACGGGGTTGCAACCCAAGGGGCTGACCCATGGGCGTCCTACAGGATCATAATAGGTGGGCAGCAGGGTTCTCTCCTCCACCTTGGCATCGGCCCCCTTGTAACCGGCAGCCTCGTGGTGCAGCTTCTAGCAGGCTCTGGCTTAATCAGGTTCGACCCGGGTTCTGAGTACGACAGGAGGATGCTGCAGGTCGCGACGAAGGTGGCCACCCTACTGCTCATCCTCTTCTCAGCGGGCTCGACTGTTTTCAGCGGATCCCTAGGTTCCCTGGATTTGAAGGCTGAAATCATAGCTATGGCTCAGCTTTCAATAGCCTCGATCCTCCTGCTCTTCATGGATGAGACGCTTCAAAAGGGATGGGGCCTAGGAAGCGGGATAAGCCTCTTCATACTTGCCGGTGTCGCTAAAGAAATATGGTTGGGCTGCTTGAGCCCTCTGCCGGCACCCGACGGCTACATGTGGGGTGTGCTGCTATTCTTCTTACAGAAGGCTTTCACCCTCCAGAATCCCCTATCCGGCTTTCTCTACAGGAGTGCCCCGACGGTTCCGACGCTCTTCCAGCTGATCGTAACCGTGCTCTTCATACTTGTGCTCATCTACCTTGAGAACGTGAATATTAACATCCCGATTTCCCACGGCCGTTTCAGAGGGTTTTCAAGAGGCTTCCCCATCAGGCTGCTTTACGTTTCGAATATCCCGGTCATCCTCGCAGCAGCCATTTTCTCAAACGTACAGCTGATGGCTAACGTTGTGAGCGGAACCTGGCTCGCCGACACCCCGGTTGCTGATCTCATAGGCAGAGTTAAAGTGGTTAACAACACTTATGTCCCGGTTTCAGGCTTAGCCTGGCTGGTGAGTCCTCCGAGAGGCATCACGCACGTTTCTGCGGAGCCTCTTCATGCACTAGGCTACGTGCTTGTGCTCACCCTTCTGAGCCTCGGCCTCTCCATGGTGTGGCTCTCGGTTTCAGGCATGGACGCCCGGTCAGTAGCTTCTCAGCTTGTAGACTCAGATATTTTCCTAAGGGGATTCAGGTCTACTCCCGGAGTAATAGAGAGTAAAATAGCTCCCTACATTAACTCTGTTGCGCTGCTCGGAGGTTTGACAATTGGGCTTATCGCCGGCGTTGGAGATGTGCTTGCCGTTATAGGCGGGGGAATGGGTGTCCTGCTGGCAGTGGATATAATACAGCAGTACTACCAGCTGATAATGGAGGAGACTATCGAGACTCATCCCGGCCTGCTTAAGGTGCTGGGCGAGTAGCCAGAAAAATTTATTTAACATGCCGGTTTTCCCAAACTATGAGGCGTATCGGTGGGCAACGTTCGATGGAAGTTTTAAAGCGATTACTCGTAGGGGGGTACGGCCTGGTTGTATGCTAATGGGATTGCCACGGTGGCGCTGGTTTCAGCAGCATCCTCGTTTCTGGGCCACTTGATAATGAAGTTTGTTCTTCACCCTGAGAGGATCAGGGAGAAGTCTGAGGCTTTGAAAGCATACCGTTTGGAGCGTGCAGCCGCAGTTAAGCTCAAGGACCAGAAGCTTCTTAAAAGGCTCGATAAGCAGAAGGTCTACATGTCTCAGGTGGAGCAGGAGGTTTCCTCATTCCAGCTTAAAATGATGCTGGTGAACATGGGCATCATGTTTTCAGCATTCTACTTTTTATGGTTCACACTGCCGATGGGGAGTGTCGCCGGCTACTTTTCAGCATCGCTCTACGGCGGCAATGAGGCTATACCGTTGAACTATGGCTTCTGGTACTTCATCTGCCTCTCCTTCTTCATTCAGGTTTTCAGGAAGGCGTTCGGAGTAGGCGGCTGAGGTGTCTGAGTTGAGGAGGCCGAGGAACCCGATAATAATAATAACGGGCCTGCATGGAGTCGGGAAGTCAACCTTCGCAGCCCCTCTCGCGAAGGATTACAACCTCAAATATGTTTCAACAGGCTCCGTGTTCCGCTCGATAGCTGAGAAGAAAGGCTTAACGCTTTCTCAGCTCTCAGAGGTCTGCAAGAAATCCCCCGAGTTCGACAGGGAAATAGACAACGTAACTCTATCCCTGTTGGACTCAGGCGGGGTTGTCCTGGACAGTCTTCTAGCAGGATGGTTCGCGAGGGATGTTGAATCCTTCAAAATATATTTGAAGGCGTCCTTCGAAGTCAGGTGTAGAAGAATCGCAGCGAGGGAGAAAAAGCCGTTTGAAGAAATCGTCTCCGAAACGCTTACTAGGGAGGACTCCGAGAGGAAGAGGTTCATGGATTACTACGGGTTTAACATAGATGATTTAAGCATCTATGACATCATTATCGACACCGGGAGCCTTTCCCAGGAATCCGTTGCTAGAATACTTAAGTTAGCCGTCTCGGCCTACTTACAGGAGAAATGGTGATGGAGCATGCCTAGGGAAGTGTTGCGGCCTGGAAGAATATGCGTCATAACCCGTGGAAGAGATAGGGGGAGGAAATGCGTTGTGGTCGGAAGCGTTGACGACACTAGTGTTCTAATAACGGGTCCGAAGGAGTTGAACGGGGTTAAGAGGAGTAGGAGGAACATTCTCCATCTGATGCCTCTCGCCGAAACCATTAGGATAAGAGTGAACTCTAAGGACGAGACTGTTCTGGCAGCCATTGAAAAGAGTGGTTTAAAAGACTTCATGAGGGAGATAATGAGGGTTGAGGATGCTGGTTGACGCTATGAGGTTTAGGACTCTGGTAAAGGAGGAGTGTGAAACAGACGAGAGGTACGGGGAGAATCCGGATAAGAGGAGCATACCTAGGCTTCTGCAGCTGGGGATTGTGAACCTGGATAAGCCACCCGGCCCCTCGAGCCACGACGTTTCTTCAACAGTCAAGAGGATTCTTAACGCGGGGAAGGCTGGGCACGCCGGGACCCTTGAAGCAATGGGGAGATCCCGGCGTATCCGGTGTCCTACCTGTTTGCCTTAACGACGCTACTAAAACAATAGAGTACCTGCACATGATGAGCAAGGAGTATGTCGGAGTATGCGAGGTACATGGGAGTTTAGACGAAAAGGCTTTGAGAAAATGGGTTGAGAAAATGACTGGCCCAATATATCAGCGGCCTCCGGTGAAATCATCCGTTAAAAGGATGCTGCGGCGTCGAGTTATTCTAAAGTTTACGATAGAGGATGTTTCCGAGAGAAGGTTTGTCTTCAGAGTAGTAACCGAGCCGGGTACCTACATCAGGAAGCTTCTTCACGACCTTGGCCTGCTGCTGGGAACCGGTGCACACATGGTTGAGCTAAGAAGGGTTAGGGACGGTTTTCTAAACGAGGATTCTTCGACAACGCTTCTCGAGCTCTACGCCGCGTGGCTGCTCTACTCTAAGAGCGGTGACGAGACTCTTATCAGAAGATTCATTAAGCCTGTTGAAGATGCTTTAAAAGGCTTTCCATCGGTCTATATTAAGGATAGTGCGGTTGCAGCGGTTGCCCATGGAGCACCCTTAGCCTCCAAGGGGGTTTCTAAAATAGACCACCCGCTTTCCAAGGGAGATATGGTTTGCATAAAGACTTTGAAAGGGGAGTGCGTGGGGTTCGGGACTCTTACTATGAGCTCAGACGAAGTTTTGCAGGCTAAGAGCGGGATAGTCGTGTCCGTGGAGAGGGTTGTGATGGAGAGGGGTCTCTATCCTAAGACGTGGGTGAGAGGAAGGCTCTGAAACCATTCTGTTCAAAGGGTTTGTTTAACAGCTTGGAAGTATTCCGATGAAAACTTAAAAACATCCGGCTTCAACGTCTTTCTGCCGAGGTGCCCGAATCTGGCTAAGGGGCAAGCCTGGAGATGAAGCGTTTCCAGCAAGCTTGTGGCCCTCCTGGGCCTTAGGGGTTCAAATCCCCTCCTCGGCGTTTAGATTTATTGTCTCTTAAATCCTCTCCCTGGGCTTTTTCCTTTCCAATTTCTGAAAAAGGCTAGAAGGTTTATGCACTAAAAATCTGAGTAATGCTCCTGAGTTGTAGGTATGTGGTAAGCGACGTTTTTACGGGAACCCGAACTACCAGCCTTAAGCCAGCTCTTACCCGCCACTCGGATAGTAAAGCCTCCATCCTCTTTTCCTCGGCCCTCTTTACTCCCCCTGCGAAAGAGTAACGTAGTTTATATTGCCTACGATTTTAATAGGTGGAGAGTGGCGCGCGCCAATCGGCTTAACCCTGTTTCAAGCTCCGGCAATAATGTTTATAACCTGCCTCCGGAAAGCCTCATTAAGCCTGCTTATGAGCAACAGGGAGTTTAAGGAGATAGTAAGGATCGCCGGTGTGGATTGCGACGGAAAGAGGAAGGTATTGGACGGTCTATCACTTGTGAAGGGCTTAGGGTGGGCTACAGCCAGAGCAATATGCATCGCCCTGAACATACCTATGGACACTAGGCTCGGCTACCTGTCTGAAGAGGAGGTTGCAAGGATAGAGGCTGCTTTGAACAACCCGGCGTCACTGGATATGCCGGCTTGGATGCTAAACAGGAGAAGGGACCCTGTAACCGGTGAGAATAAGCACTTGTTAACCTCTGATCTAGAGCTGACTCAGAAGATGGATATTGAGAGGATGATGAGGATTAAGTCTTGGAAGGGCGTCAGGCATTCGCTCGGCTTAAAGGTAAGGGGGCAGAGGACTAGGACGACAGGCAGGACTGGGGGGCCAGTGGGTTTTTCAAAGGAAGCCTTGAAGCAGGCTGAAGGCAGCAAGCAGTGATGAGCAGTGGGCGACCCGCGAAAGATTAGAAGCAAGATTCTGCATCCGAAGCATCCGTGGGTTAAGGAGCGCCTGGCGGAGGAGCTCGTCCTAGTTGGAGAGTATGGTTTAAGGAATAAGAGGGAGCTTTGGAGGGCTGCTTCCTTCCTCAGAGGAGTGAGGGCTTCAGCGCGCTCATACTTGGGCTTGACGGGTGGGGAAAGAGCTAAGAGGGAGCTGGAGCTTATTTCAAGGCTATACAGGCTGGGCCTCGTCAGCAAGGATGCGAAGCTGGACGATGTTCTTTCACTAACTATTTCAAACGTCCTTGAGAGGAGGCTTCAAACAATCGTTCACAGGAAGGGTTTTGCCAAGACTCTTCACGGCGCTAGGCAGTTGATAGTGCACGGCAAGATCATGATAGGGGACCAGGTGGTGAGGTCCCCGGGATACTTCGTCACGAGGGACGAGGAGCCCCTCATAAGGATTAAATCGGTCGAGGAGACTAAGGCAGCTTAGGCTGTTTGGAGGCTTTTTCCACAGGCTTCATGAATCAGATTCTGTTTTGCTAACCGTGGGGAGAATAGTGAGTGCCAAGAAATGCGTCTTCCACCGTCTGTCTCGGGAGGCTAGAATCTCCTGCCCCTCCTACCTCCAGGCTTCCTCGTCCCGTCGGTAGGAATCGGCGTGACGTCCTCGATAGCTATTATCCTAAGACCGGCTCTAGTCAAGGCCCTTATGGCTGCCTGTGCCCCCTGCCCGGGGGTCCTGGACTTTATTCCGCCCGGAGCCCTAACCCTAACCTTTATACTCGTTATCCCGAGCTTCTTCAAGGCTCCAGCCACAGTGTTCGCTGCGATCATGGCCCCGTATGGACTCCCCCCTAAACGGTCAGCCTTAACGTGCTGGCCGGCCGCGGATATTGCGAGGGTTGAGGAGCCACTCGGGTCTGTGGCGTGCACTATAGTGTTGTTGCTGGAGGAGTATATCCGTACGACCGCGTATCTCGATTCAGCGCTCACGCGGAGCATCTTGCTCAAGGGGTTAATAAGCGTTCTCCAGGCGGCCCCGGCTGTTGAAACACTAACCCTTAAATACCTTCTCGGGAAAATAGCACGTTAATATTGGATGTAAAGATACTTAGGCTGAGCGACGATTATCTAGAGGCTAGGCTTGAAGGCTGCTCAGAGGAGCTTGTAAACGCGATTAGAAGAACTATTCTTGAAGAGGTTCCTACGCTGGCGATTCACGAGGTCTTCGTATTCGAAAACTCCAGCCCCATGTTCGACGAGGTTCTTTCAAACAGGCTTGGCCTAATACCCTTAAGAACCCCGCCTGGGAAATACCTGCCGATGGATTCTCAGGAATGCCTGCAGGGCTCTAGCGAGAAGTGTTTCACATCGCTTAGCATAGATGTTTCCGCGGGGGACTCCCCGGTTACGGTTTACTCTAAGGATCTTGTCTGCAGGGATGGGGAGGTTTACCCTGTCTACGGCAACATCCCTATAACCAGGCTTCCTCCAGGCGGGAAGCTTAGGCTTGAAGCCATAGCTAGGCTTGGAAGGGGTAAGATGCATGCTAAATGGCAGCCAGCCTCCTTGGCTACGTACAGCTTCACTGATTCCCCGGATACGTTCGTTTTCAGGCTTGAATCAACGGGTTCTCTGCCCGCAATAGAGGTCTTCAGGCAGGCTCTGGATATCCTGAGAGATAAGTTTAAAACGCTTCTGGATTCTCTCACGCTTCCTGAGGTTGAAGAGAAGCGTGGCGGCGAGGAGAGTGTTGCTTTCGGTGAGGAAGGCGGCAGGTGACTCCGGGTTCTGGAAGAGGGTTGAGAGCCTTTTATCAAGACCTAGGAGCAGGCTGGCTGAGGTTAACGTGGGTAAGATTGCACGTTTAACCCAGCAGGGCGACCGCGTAGTGGTCCCTGGCAAAGTCTTGGGTAAAGGGGAGATTAACCATAGTGTCACGGTTGCCGCTCTCTCATTCTCCTCGACCGCGCTAGGTAAGTTGAGGTCAGCCGGATGCAAGGTTATGCGGCTGGACGAGTTCGCCAGAGTTGAGCAGAAAGGCGTGAAGGTGAAGATAATTGTCTGAGAGAGTTCTTGTGGTTGACGCGACCGACCAGGTTCTTGGAAGAATGTGTTCAATCATAGCTAAGAGGCTTCTCGAAGGATACAGGGTTTACGTGGTTAACGCTGAGAAGACAAGGATATCTGGAAGAAAGGAGAGCTTCATCAGGGAGTACGGGAGCTTCCTGGAGGTGAAGAGCGTTAGGAATCCTAAGCATACTCCTAGGCATCCGAGAAACCCTGTGTCATACGTTAGGAGCGTGGTCAAGAGCATGCTTCCGGTGGATAGGCCGAAGGGGATGGAGGCGTTTAGAAGGCTAAGGGTTTACTGCGGCTGGCCGAGCAGCGTTAAGGGTGAGGCTGTAAAGTTTAAGGATGCTGACGCCTCCAGGCTTGGTAGGAGGTCATTCGCCCTTTCAGACTTGAAAGGGTTTTTCAACGTTCCGGAGGCTGACTAGGTTTGCCCACACCAAGGAAAATGCCCTTGATCGTGACGGGTTCTGTTAAGAGCGCGGTGGCTAGGGCTGTGGTTAAGCAGGGTTCTGGGCGGGTCACGATAAACGGCTGCCCTGCTGAAAACTGGCTTTACGACCCCTACAGGATGCTTGCCTTAACGCCTTTGAAGCTTCTCCCGGAGCATTTTAAGGATGTTGACGTGGAGGTTAAGGTTGAGGGCGGCGGCCATTCTTCACAGGCCAGAGCGGTTATGCAGGCCTTGGCAAGGGGGATTGCGCAGTGGACTAGGAGCTCGAGCATCAGAAACATTTTCAGAGGGTTCGACAGGCATCTCCTCTCAGGAGACCCTCGTAGGAAGGAGCCTAAGAAATTCGGGGGCCCCGGTGCCCGGAGGAGGTTTCAAAAGTCGTACAGGTAGGTGGATGAGGAATTGATGTTCCCGGTTAGGTGTTTCACTTGCGGCAAAGTCATCGGCCACCTGTGGGAGGATTTTCAGAGAAGGGTTGCTGCAGGAGAGGATCCGAAGCTGGTGCTTGACTCTCTCAACGTCACAAGGATTTGTTGCAGACGAATGTTTATTTCTCACGTTGATTACGTTGACGAGCTGCTCTCATACTCGAAAGGGTTATCGCTGGGGGAGGATTACAAGCAATGAGCACCGGTGAGAAAACTGGTGAAGGCCTGCTAGTACTGAGGACTGAATACATTGCTGCCGGGGTCCACATTGGAACCAAGGTTTGCACCGTCTGCATGAGGCGCTTCGTGAGGTTTACGAGGCCCGACGGATTGAACCTGATCGAGATTGCTCAGACAGATGAGAAGATCAGGGTTGCCGCTGAGGGGCTTTCCAGGTATGAGCCTGGCGACGTGATAATCGTTTCAGGGAAGGAGTACGGGAGGACGCCTGTGCTCAAAATGTGTGAGTACACTGGTTTCAAGCCCATTGTGGAAAGGTTTCCACCCGGGATCTTCTCAAACCCAAAGTACGAGGGCTATATTTCCCCGAAGATAATACTGGTTTCAGACCCTAAGGTTGACGAGAAGGCTATTCGCGAAGCCACGCTCATCGGAATACCCGTAATAGGAGTATGCGACACCGACGACTCCTGCTCCTATATAGACCTCATAATCCCTGCTAACAACAAGGGGCGTAGCTCCCTAGCCCTAGTTTTCTGGCTTCTAACCAGGGAGGTTCTAAGAAACAGGGGTGTGCTCTCGCCGACTGAGAGCATCAGCGAGAGCTTCCACTCGTTTGAAAGCCAGATCGAGGAGGCTGCGGAGACCGTTTAGAATGGCTAGGGTTAGAAGGCCGGCTTACGCTGGAAGCTGGTACGAGGGCACCCGGGAGGGTCTTCTAGAACAGCTCCAGGGTCTTTTCAAGGGGAGGCTGGGCTACGGGGGTCTTCCGACTCTCGGAGAGTACGACCCTAGGCTGCTTGGGCTAATGGTTCCACACGCCGGCTACGTGTATTCAGGCATGGCTGCCACATGGGCCTACGGGGAGGCTGCTAAGCATGGTGCTAGGGAAACAGTGGTGGTGATGGGGCCTGACCACCACATGGCTTCAACAGGCTTCGCCACTGTGAGCGAGGGCGTCTGGCGGACTCCTCTGGGGGACATCGAGGTTGACAGGCAGACCGTAAGCCTATTCTTAAGCTCCACGCCCTTCGTGGAGGATAATTTTCACGCGCATGCTTTCGAACACTCTGTTGAAATACAGCTCCCGTTTCTCCAGCTTGTCTACGGGGGCTCGTTCAAGCTTGTCCCAGTAATAATTCATGATTACAACCTTGAAAGGAACATTAGGCTTGGAAAGGCCTTAGCCAGGGCTCTCGAAGGAAAGAGGGCTATAGTGATAGCGAGCTCAGACATGAGTCATTATGTTCCAGCGGGCGAGGCTGAGAAGAACGATATGAAGACGATTAGGGCAATAGAGTCTCTGGATGAGAGGCTGGTTCACTCCGTAGCTACTAACTATGAGTCGCTCTGCGGCCTGGGCCCGGTTGTAGCACTAGTCTCATGCGTGAAGGAGATGGGGTGCTCTAGGGTAAGCTTATTAAAATATTATCACAGCGGAGAGGTTTCAGGAGACTATGGCGGTGTAGTCGGGTATTCCTCAATAGCCTTCTACAAGTGAACACGGGTTGAAAGTAGTCTGCAAGGCCCCTGCGAAAGTAATAATTTCCGGTGAGCACTCAGTGGTGTATGGTCACCCGGCTCTCGTGGCTGCGGTTAACATTTACTCAACGGTTTCCGTTGAGGCATCCGACGAAATCGGTGCTCACGAGTTATTCTCGGACAAATATGGTGTTGCGAAGATGATCGGAAGGGCTTTCTCAGGCCCGAGTCAGCTGAAGCTCTTCGCAAGAATCATAGATGCTTTCAGGGGTTCCGAGGAGTTTAAGGGTAGGCTCAGAGTCAGAATAAGCTCAGACATCCCTCCTGCTTCAGGGATGGGTTCTTCAGCATCATTATCCGTCGCGCTGGCCAACGCCCTGCTCAAACTTGTCTACGAGAAGCCTCCTGACGAGAAGGTGTTCAACCTCGCGATGGAGGGGGAGAGGGTTGCTCACGTCAATCCGAGTGGTGTAGACGTGGCGGCGGCGCTCTGGGGAGGCTTAATCCTCTTCATTAAAGACAAGGGGGTTGAAAGACTTGAAGCCGGGCCGGGCATACTTCTCCTCGCGGATTCAGGCATGGAGCGGAATACGAGGGACATGATTATGAAGGTGGCTTCGCTCAAGGATAGGGAGCCGGAGCTCTTCAACATAATAATGGCTTCTGTAAGCGACGTCACGATCAGGATAAGCCGCCTCCTTCAGACGGATATTGCTGAGGCAGGCAGGCTCATGATTCTGAACCATCTCCTCCTATCCCTAATGGGTGTTTCAAACAGCAGGCTGGACTCCATGGTGTGGGCGAGCATATCTGCCGGCGCGTACGGCGCTAAGCTTACCGGCGGGGGCGGCGGTGGATGTGTCCTAGCCCTGGTCGACGAGAAATCCCTGGGCACCGTTGAGGAGGCTCTGCACAATCTGAATGCCCCCACAATGGTTTTAAGAATGGTTGAGAAAGGGGTTTACTCAGAGGAATTAGGATAGAAAACTTTTCCAGATCACAAACCGCGTCTGAGGATTCCGCTTCTCTTCGAAATGCATGGGGTTTCGAATACCCGGCGATATGCGGTAACCAGTATAAACCAGGCTAGCCCTCACATCGCGTCCCGCACGCATGCATCACGAGTCTGGTTTATGAAGGTGGGGGAGGCGGCGGTGGAGGTGGTTTAGGCTTTCTTCCGAGCTTCAGTGCAACGAGAACCACTATGGCTGAAACCACTATGATGATAATGCCCAAGATCAGGAACACCTGTGTGTAATTCTCGTCATAGAGTGCTGTGAGCGTTAAAACAGTCTGTTCACCCGTCATCTGAACAACCACCTCACTATCTTTAGATTCAACTGCTCCAGTCCAACGGTTAAACCGATACTTGCCCCCAAGCATTCCGAGAAAGCCTTTCATCAACTCCTCCACCGGTGCCCTAACCCTTACCATGTCGCCCTCCTCATATGTTCCCGACCCGTTGATCTTCAATCCTACGTTAGAATCAACCGTCAGAGTATACGTCTTGATCTGCTCCGGTTTAACGATCTGAACATGTACAATCTTAACAGCCGTGTTCACGCCATCCGTCGCCTTTATCTGTATCTCATAATCTCCCTCCGGGAACTCGCTTCCCCCAAGCCTTGCGCTAGAAGGATCCATGTATACGCGCTCTACGAATTCGTCCTCGCTTATCGTTGGGGCGCCTAAAGTTATCCTGTTGGCCAGTATCCTCCAAGTCTCCTCACCCCTCCTCCTTATGAGGACAGTATACCACAGTTGATCGCCGTCTGCATCCGTGCCCCTCCAGATTATAGTGTAGTTACGACCAGTACCCAACTTCTTTCCCTCAGGAGGATAAACGATCTCGAGGACTGGTGCATGAGTTGAAACACTCCTAGTGAACCATACTTTTCCATCAGGGCCAGTAAGCTCTATCCTCCCAAGATCGTCTAACCATGGTACTATTCTCACGAACGGAATCACATCCGTCGGCCTGTATCCTCCAGGGTCAGTAAAGTAGTAGAAAGACATGTTATAAGGATACCTTTTGAAAACAGTATCGTTCTTAAGGTATAGCGTCAGCGAGAAGTTCCCAGTCCCCTCAGGCTCTAGATACGTCCAGCTGTAGTAAAATGCCCTTCTTCAAACTGAAATTCAACCCCATTTTAGCTAATATATATCCACTAGGTGGTCCTATTTATTTTTTGTAATAAAGAGTTATTTTTAAGGAGTAGGCTATCTTCCAGCTTTCTATCTAGTCGCTTCTTCCTGCTTAAGATGAGTACGGAGAGGAAAGTGTTCAGCCTTCTGAATCCTCTTCCAAAGCTTGGCAACACAGTTAAAAACTCTTAAAGAGCCTTCAAAGCGTGGCAACGGAGAGCAGGAAGGCTGAGCACATCCGGATAGCCCTTGAGAGAGACGTGTCCTCAAGGGTCTCCGCCGGGTTCGAGGACGTTGAGCTCATCCACAACGCTGTATGCGAGATTGATCTCGGCGAAATAGATACTGGCGTAACGGTGATGGGTAGGAGGCTTAGGCTGCCGCTCATAATAGAGGCTTTAACCGGTGGAACAAGGGAGGCTAAAAGGATAAACATGGGTCTGGCTGAGGTCGCCGAATCCGAGGGAGTTGGGATCGGCGTTGGAAGCGTCAGGGCTGCCATGGAGGATCCTAGTCTTGCAGATACTTACTCGGTGGTCAGGGACAGGGCTCCGAGAACACTCGTGTTGTCGAACATAGGTGCTTCCCAGCTTGCTAAGCATGGCCCCGAATACGCTTTGAAAACTATGGAGGTTGTTAAGGCAGACGCGTTGGCCATACATTTCAACAAGCTTCAGGAACTGGTCATGCCTGAGGGTGAAACATGCTTCAAAGGATATGCGCGACACATAGTTGAGCTGTCCAAGAGGCTTGGTGAAAAACTCTGCTTGAAGGAGACTGGCGCGGGCTTCAGCGGGGAGGCAGCTAGGCTCGCAGAGTCTTGGGGTGTTAAATGGGTTGATGTAGCCGGCGTCGGAGGGACGAGCTGGTATGCGGTGGAGTATTACCGGGGCAGGGGGAAGAGCGGGAGTAAGGCTTCCCTGCTCGGAAAGACCCTCTGGGACTGGGGCATCCCGACGGCTGTGAGCATCGTCGAATCAAAGATGTGCACGCAGAGCCTGAGTATAATAGCTAGCGGCGGTGTTAGGACTGGGGTTGACGCTGCGAAGGCCATTGCTCTAGGGGCCAGCTGCGTGGGCATTGCTAGGCCTTTCCTAGTTTCCTTCTTGAAGGGTGGTGTAGAGGAGGCTAGAAGGCTGGTTAAATCGTTCGAGTTCGCCTTAAGATTCACGATGCTCCTAGTCGGCGCCAGGAGTGTTGAAGAGCTCGGCTCAGTGCCGCTAGTGGTAACGGGTAGGACTGCTGAATGGCTTGAGCAGAGAGGGCTTTTGAAAAAGCTTCTAAGCGGGAGGAGGAGCATATGAGTGAGGAGCTCCGCAACCTGATAGAGAGGCTTGCACTGGAGAACGCTTTAGCCTTTAACGGTGTAGCGAAGACTGAGGCGGTATTAGGAAAACTCCTCGGGATGAATCCTGACCTGAGGAGCAAGGTTAGAGAACTCATTCCTATTATTAAAGAGATCACCGAAAAAGTTAACAGACTTACCGTGGCTGAGCAGGCTGAGATTCTCAAGAGGCTCGGAGGCATCCTGCGCGTCGAGAAGCCTTTGAAACAGGAGCTCCCGCTTCTTCCCGAGGCAAGGGATTTCCCCCAAGTAGTATTAAGGTTCGCCCCAAACCCTGACGGTCCCCTAACCCTGGGGAATGCGAGACCCGCAGTTCTCTGCGACCATTATGCTGAGAGGATGAATGGTAAGCTAATCCTGAGGTTTGAAGACACGTCGCCGTCAGTAAAGCCGCCGTTGATGGAGGCGTACGACTGGATTATTGAAGACCTGGAGTGGCTCGGCATACATCCTGATGAGACATACTACCAGTCGGACAGGCTTCAAACATACTACGATTACGCTGAAAGTTTTCTCGAGAAAGGGTTTGCATACGTCTGCCTCTGCAAGCCTGAAGAGTTCAGGCTTTTCGAAAAAAGGGGTGAGCCCTGCCCACACAGGGATCAGGACCCTGGCTTAAGCCTGAGCCTCTGGAATGATATGCTTAACGGAGGCCTGAAGCCGGGTGAGGCTGTCGTAAGAGTCAAGACGGATATGAAGCATCCTAATCCCGCTGTGAGGGACTGGCCCGCATTAAGGATAGATGTTGCGAAGCATCCCAGGGTCTCGGGCTTCAGGGTCTGGCCGCTCTACAACTGGTCGTGCGCCATTGACGATTATGAGATGAGGGTTTCACACGTGATAAGGGGTAAGGAGCATTTGACGAACGAGGTCCGCCAGTCCTATGTTTTCAAATACTTGAATTCTCCAACGCCTGTTTCAGTTCACATCGGCAGGGTTAGGCTTGAGGGCAGTGTGCTCAGCAAGTCCAGGATTATGAGGGGGCTGGCGGAGGGTGCTTACGCCGGTCTTGACGACCCTAGGCTCGGCACGCTGAAGGCTCTGCGGAGAAGAGGGTTCAAGCCGGAGGTTATCAGGAGGGTTGTGCTGGAGATGGGTTTGAACATAACGGAGTCAACCGTCAAATGGGAGAATCTTTATGCTTACAACAGGGAGGCCGTAGACTGGGAGGCGGAGCGGTACTACTTCGTGAGAGACCCGTCCACGATGATCGTTAAAAACGTTCCCCGGAGCATGGAGGCGAGGCTTTTCAGACATCCGAGTAGGCCCGAGCTCGGCTACAGGCTTATCTTGTTAAAGCCTTCCGACGGTGAGGCTAGGTTGACCATCCCGTCTGAAGACGTTAAAAGCTTGGCACCGGGTTCAAGGCTTAGGCTGATCTCGCTGTTCAACGTGGAGGTGGAGGAGGCTGATCCCAACGGTAAGACTGTTAAAGCCTTCTTCACGGGCCTTGAGGTTCCTGAGAAGTCTTCCGGCGTGAAGCTGGTCCAGTGGGTTCTCCCAGAGGATGCTGTTGACACACGTGTCCTCATGCCTGACGCCAGCATCGCGGAGGGTCTGGGCGAATCGCCGTTGACAGATCTTGATCCAGGTAGGGTTATTCAGCTAGTTAGATTCGGCTTCTGCAGGGTCGAGTCTGTTTCTAAAAGCATAGTCAACCTGGTTTTCTCACACCCTTAAAGAGCTCAGGTTTAAGTTTTTATACCCCTCTGTCCCGTGTGTGGAAGGGTAGAGGTGCTTAATGGAAATGGTTAGGGTTACGACGGCTGACTACGAGCCGAGTAGGGAGCTCGTCGAGGAAGCCTTAGAGCTGCTCAGAATCGCCTCTAAGACTGGGAAGGTTAAAAGAGGCACCAATGAAACCACGAAAGCCCTTGAAAGGGGTGTGGCTAAGATTGCTTACGTTGCTGACAATACTGATCCCGTCGAGGTTGTCCTCCACATACCCTTGCTGAGCAGGGATAGGAAAATCCCGTGCATCGTTGTACCGGATAAGAAGCAGCTCGGCGAAGCCGCTGGCCTCTCAAACGTTTCAGCCGCAGCCGTGGCGATAATAGACCCTGGCGAGGCTGCTCCCATGCTTGAAAGCGTCGCTAAGAAGATAGAGTCTGCAAGGGCGAAGGCTGGGGGAAGCGGTTGAGCGAGGAAGCTACTCCGGCAGAGGTTGTCGAGCTAGTGGCAAGGTCCGGTGCTTCAGGCGAGGTTACTCAGGTGAGGGTCAGGATTCTCGCAGGCAGGGACAGGGGAAGAGTTATTCTTAGAAACGTGCGCGGCCCAGTTAGGGTTGGAGACATACTTATGCTCAGGGAGACTGAGAGAGAGGCTAGAAGGTTTTCCGGGTGATAAGCAGTGCCGTCAACGTTCAAATGCAGCTTCTGCAACAGGGTTTTCCTAATCGGGGAGGGCATACTTTACGTTAAGAGGGACGGAAGCATTCTGAGGTTCTGCAGCTCAAAATGCCTCAGAAACTCTGTGAAGCTGGGCAGGAATCCCAGGAAGGTTAAGTGGGTGGTCAAGGCTAGGCAGGAGGCCAGTAGATGAGGATCGTAATCCTGGGCCCGCCGGGATCTGGGAAGGGAACTTACTCATCAAGGCTTGCAAACAAGCTGGGTATACCGCACATATCGACGGGCGATATTTTCAGGGAGGAGATTGAGAACGGGTCGGAGCTCGGCAGAAGCATATCCAGCTATGTCTCAAACGGGAAGCTTGTCCCGGATGATATTGTTAACAGGGTGGTGGAGAAGAGGCTTTCAAGGGAGGACTGTATGAAGGGCTTCATCCTAGACGGCTACCCTAGGACGATTAATCAGGCAGAGTTTCTCGACGCGTTTTTCAAAATAGATGCTGTAATAAACCTGAACGTGCCGGATGAGGTTATTGTGAGGAGGCTATCGTCGAGGCTGATCTGCAGGAAGTGTGGCGCAATTTACAACAGGATTACTCTGCCGCCTAAGGTGGATGAGGTCTGCGACATTTGTGGCGGAGAACTCTATCAGAGGGATGACGATAAGCCTGAGGTCGTGAGGGAGAGGATACGGATCTATAAGAAGGAGGTTGCTCCGCTTCTTGAGCACTACCGCAAGGCAGGAGTAGTATTCGACTTCTTCTACGAGCCTGATGAATCCGGCAGGGATGCTTCTCCAGACTCGGTTGTCGAAAAGATTGTTAAAGCCTTGAAAGAATTCTTGGGCTAGCATTCTTTTAGGCTGGGGGACATCACTCCTTTTATTGGCATTCCAGCTCGTTTAGGGATTAAATCCTGAGGGATAGAGATTAATACTTCTGCAGCGCACTAACCCTGAGGGTGCTGCAAGAAATGGGTGTTAGGGAGCCCATCGTAGTCGTGCTGGGGCATGTCGACAGCGGTAAGACATCTCTACTGGACAAGATACGCGGCACATTCGTTGCCATTAGGGAAGCAGGGGGTATTACTCAGCACGTTGGGGCGAGCCTTATTCCGGCTGAAGTCATAGTTAGGGTTGCGAAGACGCTTAACATAAGGCTGGAGGAGAGGCTCAGGGTTCCAGGCATTCTTTTCATCGATACTCCTGGGCACGAGGCATTCGTAAACCTTAGGAGGAGAGGAGGGTCTATCGCCGACTTCGCCATCCTAGTAATAGACCTGATCAAGGGTGTTGAGCCCCAGACCGTCGAGTCCCTAGACATTCTTAGGTCTAGGAGAACCCCCTTCCTTATAGCGGCGAACAAGCTTGACCTTATTCCAGGATGGAGGTCCCAGGCTGGTTTAAGCGTGCTTCAATCCCTCTCAAAGCAGGATGAGAGGGTTAGGAGCAGCGTGGACGAGCATCTGTACAGGATAATCGGGGATCTTTCAACAATGGGCTTCAGGTCTGACAGGTTTGACAGGATAACGGACTTCAGGAGGAATGTTGCAATAGTGCCGGTGAGCGCGGTAACGGGGGAAGGAGTCTCCGAGCTTATAGCTGTTTTAATCGGGCTCGTCCAGCAGTTTCTTATAAGCGGGCTCGAATGTAGCGAGGGTCCTGCTAGGGGAGTTGTGCTGGAGGTCGTAGAGGAAACAGGAATGGGCACCACTGTTAACGCTGTCATCTTCGACGGCGTCTTAAGGAGTAACGACACCATAGTGCTGATGGGCCTGAACAAGCCGATCGTCACAAGGGTGAGGGCCCTGCTCATGCCTAAGCCTCTCGACGAGATGAGGGATCCTAGGGACAGGTTCAACCAGGTTGAAGAGGTTAGGCCATCCGCTGGAGTAAAGATTGTGGCGCCCAACCTTGAGGATGCCCTCCCGGGCTCCCCCTTGACCGTAGCCTCCGGGAGCATTGAGGAGGCTGTTAAAGGAGTAATGTCTGAGGTAGAGTCGATAAGGATTAGAAGTGGCGAGGAGGGGGTGGTGGTTAAGGCAGATGCACTCGGCTCCCTTGAAGCAATAGTCGGGGAGCTTGAGAAAAGGGGTGTTCCAGTCAGGCTTGGGGACCTGGGCCCAGTCTCCGAGAGAGATGTTATTGAAGCATCTATTTCGTCGAAGGACTCGACGCTTAGGGTTCTGCTAGCGTTTAACGTTAGGCTGATGCCTGAGGCTGCTGAGGAGGCTAGGAGGAGGAACGTCCCTGTTTTCCAAGGCCGCATCATATACAGGCTGATCGAGGAGTTTTTAGAGTGGCGTAGGCAGGAGAAGCAGAGGGAGGCAAGCCTGCAGCTCGAGCAGCTCATACTTCCAGGCAGGATCAGAATCCTGCCGGCGTACATCTTCAGAAGGAGTAGGCCTGCGATAGTCGGGGTTAGGGTTGAGGCAGGCGGGATAAAGCCTGGCTACCCGTTGATCAATCTTAAAGGGGAGAAAATAGGGGTGATTGAGCAGATTCAGAAGGAGGGTAAGAGTGTTCCTAAGGCTGAGGCTGGTGAGGAGGTTGCGGTCTCCATACCGGAGGGAGTGGTTGGCAGGAACCTTAAGGAGGAAGATGTTCTCCTAGTGGACGTGCCAAGTAGAGACGCCTCGATTATAAACCGGGTTTTCAAGGACCGATTGGAGCCGCACTACCTTCAGGCTCTGGAGGAGGTCGCCAGGCTTAAGAAGAGGGAGAACCCGTTCTACGGTTTATAGATTGTAAACCTGTCTAAACATGGTTTAAACCATATGCTGGCGTACTCGCACGGGTTTTTAGACCTTGAAGAGCTTGACGCTCGCAATGTTTTAATAGGGGTTTAACAGCCATAGTGTTGCATGCCGCCTGAATTCAAGCTCTGCATCTCCGACCCTAAGGGTGGAAAGACCGAGTCGGTTAAGCTGGAGGGGAGTAACGCTGTTCCGCTGCTCGGCTTAAAGATAGGCAGCGTTATAGATGGTTCTCTGGCCGGCAAGCCCGGGGTTAAGCTGATGATAACCGGGGGGTCTGACAAGTCTGGCATACCTATGGTTCCCTCTGTCCAGGGCGGCGTTAAGAGGGAGATCTGGGTTAAGAAGAAGACGCATATCGGAGAAACCAGAAGGAAGATGCTTGTAAGGGGCAACCAGGTTTCTGAAGAGATTTACCAGATTAACATGAAGATGGTCCAGGGGGATTCTTGAAAAAGAAGCAGGACCAGTCTTAAAGATTATAAATAGGCTTGCCTAACCTACGGTAGGCCAAGAAATATGTCGCAGCCACACGAGTCCGTAAAGACCTCCGCTCAAGGTTTTAGTAAAGAAATAGATAATTATAAACGTATTCAACCATGTCTAAATTTAGGAACATTGGGTCATGTGGATCATGGGAAGACAACCCTCGTCCAAGCCGTTACAGGCATCTGGACCGCTAAGCACAGCGACGAGTTGAAGAGGGGTATAACGATAAAGCTGGGCTACGCGAACTTCAGTGTTTTCCAATGTCCAAGGTGTCCGCCGCCCTACAACTTCATAACGACTCCCAGATGTTCCTGCGGCTCCGAGGCTGTCTTCCAGAGGAAGATAAGCTTCGTTGACTCGCCTGGCCACGAGGTATTGATGACGACGATGCTGAGCGGTGCTGCTGTCATGGATGCTGCGATACTGGTGATTGGTGCGGACGAGGTTTGCCCGCAGCCACAGACCTATGAGCATCTTCTCGCAGCGGAGATAATGGGGATTAAGAGGCTTATCGTCGTCCAGAATAAGATCGACATAGTTTCGAGGGAGAGGGCTCTGAAGAACCTTGAGGAGATTAAGAGTTTCCTCTCTGAAACAAGGTTCGCCGACGCCACTATAATACCAATGTCCGCGCAGCACAGGGCTAACGTTGACGTCCTGCTCCACGTTATTCAGAAAGAAATTCCGACGCCGGTTTTCGACCTCGGTTCTCCGGCGAGGATGATAGTCATACGTTCTTTCGACATTAACAGGCCGGGGACCCCGGTCAGGGAGATGCGCGGCGGTATTCTTGGCGGCTCGATCACCAGGGGTGAGATAAGGGTTGGCGACGAGATTGAAATACTCCCGGGCCTCAGGGTTAAGAAGGACGATACTGTTGAAACCATCCCGCTTACCGCGGAAGTCGTTTCCGTAGGCTTCGACAATGTTTTCGTTGAAAGCGTTAGAAGCGGGGGTCTCGTCGGTGTTGGAACAACCCTGGACCCATCTCTGACTAAGAATGACTTGCTTGTTGGAAACCTTGCCGGGAAGCCGGGTACGCTCCCGCCTGTTACTAGAAGCATTACTCTCGAGTACAGCATGTTTGAAAGAGTGGTCGGCGTCAGGGGTATGGTGAAGACGGAGCCCATTAGGGTTGGAGAGGTTTTGAACGTTAACGTGGGCTCAGCTTTAACCCAGGCTGTAGTGAAGGACGTTAGGGATAACAGGATCAGCCTAAGCCTTAAGATTCCTGTTTGCGCAGAGAAGGGTCAGAGGATTGCTGTAAGCAGGCTTTTCGAGAGGCGTTGGAGGCTAATTGGACACGGTGTGCTTGTTGATTGATGGTGCTTCTGGATTCAAGCGCTCTGCTGGCTCCTTTCGAAACCGGTGTAGACTTCATAAACGGGATAACGGGTTTAACCCAGGGCAGGGCGCTGTTCCTAGTGCCTTTCGAAACACTCGTAGAGCTTAAAAGGCTGAGCACGAGTGGGCCTAAGCTGGCCGGAATGGCTAGGCTAGCCCTATCAGTTGCAAGCGATTTCAGAACACTCTTCCCAACCGGCATGGGCTGCGACGACGCGCTGGTCTACCTCGCAAAAACTTATAAAGCCGCTGTGGCAACAGGCGACAGGACGTTAAGCAGGAGGCTTAGGGCTTTGGACATACCTGTTTTCTATCCTTCCGGGGGGAGAAGGATAGTTGGGAAAGGATGGTTCGAAAAGGGGTGGTGAGAGTTATTCAAGATAATCGAGCTTGAGGATGTGGTTAAGGTTCCTCCCTCTAGACTCGGGGACCCTGTTAACGAGATATTCAGAAATGTTCTTAAAGACAGGTATGAGGGAATGGTTATAGAAGGAATAGGCTACATTATTCTCCTGGTGGACTACGAGTTCAACCCTGTGGGGCAGATATCGCCTGGAGACGGCCACAGCTATCACAGGGTTAAGGTGAAGGTGCTCTCCTATTACCCCGAGGTCAACGAGGTTGTTGAGGGGAGGGTTGTCGAGGTGGAGGAGTTCGGAGTCTTCGTGAGGCTCGTTACGACCGACGCCTTGATGCATGTGAGCCAAATAACTGACGATTACATGGATTACAATAGTTCCCAGGGCATTCTAGTCGGGAGACAGACTAAGAGGATAATTCAGAAGAACGACTGGGTTAGGGCTAGGGTGGCTGCAGTATCTATAGGTAGAGGCGCCATGACTGATAAGATAGGTTTGACTGCTAGGCAACCCTTCCTAGGCAAGAGCGAGTGGATTGAGGAGGACATTAAGAAGCTCGCGGGGGAGAAGCCTAAGCAGGAGGCTAAGGCTTAATGCCTCTTAGAAAGACTTATGGATAAATCTCCCCGGTAACCCTCTTTTTTCTCATTCTTCAAATGTTCTGAGCAGTAATGAGTCCTACAGCCTAGCACATGTTATAAAGTTTAGTGCGCTCTCTAGAATTGATGGCTTTTTAATAATTTATCTATGGCCTGAGGTATATTCTTAGTTTTCTTGATTTCAGAAGTGCCATGCTTAGGATGTTCAACATTACACTTCCTTTCTCACTAGCTATGGATGAATCTCAAAGAGAATTTAAAGACTTAAGTTTAAGCTTATGTTTGCTCTTTTATGTATTCTTCTGGAGTTAAAACTTCGATTTGATACTCTCTCTTGAATTCTTCCTTTTTAGGAAGAAGGTGTTTTCCGTCTTCCGTTATAAAGTATTTTGCTCTTGCTGCAATAGCTGCTTTAACAAATGGTATGTCATCTTCGTCTTCAATTTTTATTTTAATGTTACTTTCTTCCATTTTTTCAATTCCTTCATCAACAGAAGCTACTTTGTCACTGCTGCAAAGTTCAATAAGCTTCGGCATTGCACCTCTGGGGGCGTAATCATTACATCTTATTGCTTTTGAATACTTTTCTACTAGCTTGCTATTTATGATAAGTATATGGTTTCTTTTTTGCATTGTTAAGAATACCTCATCATAACGGTGATACTCTACTCCTAATGCTCCTTTAATGATATAAGCATCAACTACTACTCTTTCCTTGCTTTGCATCTTATTCCTCTTCAATCGACTTAATAGACTTTGCCCAATCTTTAGCTAACTCTTCTTCTACTTCATAGAAGCTATCTATGTAACCTTTTATGTATCCTCTTTCATCGATTTCTTTCTTTTTTACTTTAGTTCCCTCTCCATCCTTTGTTACTTCATAAACAGCTATATCTTCTGCTCTTAGTCCTTTATTTAAAGCTCTATGTAAAGCCAATGGGAGGTAGCCACTGTGTGTAGTTATTACAACTTGCTTTCCCTCTTTTATTGCGTCTGCAAAAAGTTCAGTGAGCATTACCTGACCTTTTGGATGAATACTTATTTCTGGCTCTTCAATTAGAATCATGTCTCCCTCATTTGACCAAAATAGTTGAGTGATCACAGTGAGAATTTGAGAAGAACCAAAACTTGCAAATGCAAGGTTCAATGGATGCTCAAGTTTTGCGTCTATGAACTCACCACTTGCTTTTCCTGAGCCAACCCATCCTGCCCAAGGATTCTTTATTTCAAATTTTAATGCCCATTCTTCTATTTTCATCTTCTTTTGTTCATATTCTGGTGATGAAACTCTAGAAAGAATGTATAACAAATATTCACCTTTCTTACCTACCCATTCATAAATTTCTCCAGTACCTACTTCAGGTTTTATTTCTCCTCTTTGAGCCGAAAGAAAGTAAACTTTACTTTTATAGGTAGAGGGTTTCAATCTTGAGGCGATTATATTGGCTGCTTCAGTAGCAAAGTCAGTTAAGCGCATGTGCTTGTCTTCATTAAGTGGCTCAAAAACCTGAGGATGTAGAAGATACTCGACGGAACCTTTCGTCCCTTCGCCTTTAATAATCTCCGGAAAAGTAAAGACACTCTTATAACTAGAATCTGTTTTCACAGCTCTTACTTCTATTATCTTTTTTCCACTACAAAAAATCCCTTGCTCTGCATATACGCTCCCTTCTTTAAATATTCCATATGAATAATAGCATCCTATAGAGTTTATCTCATCTATCGAAAGGACTGATGCTAGCATATCTCGAGTTCCAGGTTTTTTTACAAGTTTTGAAATCTCATCTTCAGTCAGCTTTATATGAATTTCTATCGTTATAGGCTTTTTCAAATCCCCTTTGTGAGCTACGTCTTCCCACTTAGAGTATTTTACAAAATTAGGATAATAATTTCCTGAAAGATCAAAACCAGATGTACCTGTTCTTATGCTTTGAACAAAAAGACATAATGCCTCAAGTATGCTTGATTTTCCAGAGGCGTTTGGACCAACAAGTATTGTTAAAGGCTTTAATTCAAGCTCGATCCTTTTTCCGATGCTCTTAAAGTTCTCTATTGCTATCTTTGTTAACATCGATTGATAAGTTGCTTGTTAAGCTATTTAAGCTTTGGTATGATTAAACAGCTCGTTAAGCCTACTTCAAATCCTTATTCAAAACGGCATTAAAAATTATATTATGGCAAACTGCGGGAAAACCTCTTGGTAACCCTCTTTTTTCCTAATCCTTACCTTCGCTGCCTTAGACCCAGGTCTAGAGCCTAGGCTTCGAAACCTTATGATTACCTTCCTCTTTTCATTTACCGGAGTAAATGAAGACGCTTCTGATTTGCTTACTTTCGTAAATAAGCCCCTCCCTTAAGCATGCTCCTCGGAGCTCTTCTCCATAATCGTAACAGCCCTCTCAAAGGTTCTGGGCGAAAGACCAGTCTTCCTAGCAACGACCTTTGAAGCTTTGCCTCTCGTTAGCGCCATTTGCGCGCGCTATATTCTTTCAAAGATTTAACGTCCTATGAAAAAGGATACCTCCTTAATTACTCGTGCTTCTTGGCTTTATGATTGGTCTTATTTTTAAAAAGTTGGGTAAGACGTTCTATATATTCACGTTCTGGATTTTCAGCCCAAAAAACAGGTATCCGCTTTTTCTTAATCTTCACTGTCTCTTTACTTATCCCTAACTTTTCCAGAAAACGTCTAAACGGACTTGAAGGTTCTTCCTCTTCGATGGAACCCATGGGGAAAAAAACTAATGATAAGGATTCTCCCTTTTTCTGCGTATAATAAGTGAGAAGAGGGTGAGACAAAGCAAACTGAATAGCATGAGCAGCATCTTCACCGAAACCTTCTCGTTCTGCTAGTCTTTTAGCGACTTCAAGTTTTTCAGCTCTATCTTCTAGGCGCCTCCAAAGAGTTAGTAAAATTGAAACAATAATTCCTACAGCTGGAAACATATATGAGAGACTTAATCCCGAAGACAATAGAAACCAAATTATAACTCCTACTGAAGCTGGTGTGATCAACAATATGCGGCGGAAATCATACTTAGCTTTGGCATATGTAGCAGCTCTTTTCCAAACGTCTTCAACAATGTTGCCTTGACATTGCCATGTGTAAAGAATAGGAAACCACTTACTTTTGCTTGGCATGAAATCTTCTGGATACTTAAGCCCTTCTAGACCTGCTTTGAGAAAATCGAAAGGAAATAGATACTTATTTGCAATTTGTACAACATCTTCATCTCTAAGGTTCCCTCGAAGGCTTTTAATCCACTTCAGTTCAGCTATCGCTACGTAAAAGTCCTCTTCTGATCCAAATTTCATAGGTTTCTTAGGAAGCCTTAGCTCTTCGGTCATTTCTCATTCAAACAGTAATTGGAAAGCCCAGATTTTTAAGCTTTCTTCAGATAATGTTAGCGCACGCTTCACAAGGTGTTCGATGATTTTTTTCTTCTCGTTCCTAGCATACTCTTCTTTATCCGCTAGGGAGTTGAAGTTGCGGATGATATTTTTCTGGAGAATCTCCTTCCACGAACAGCCTCAACCATGCTTGTCTGCAGATCCGTAGGGAGCAGGGTAGACCTGGAGAGGAAGAGCGTGACCAGGATTCTGGACGAGGCAAACCCCTCCCTAACGATATGGCCTGTTAAAGTTACCCCTGAGCTGGGAAGCGATGAACATGAGCGCTAAAAACAGGATCGCCGGAGGAAGGAGTAACCCTGTGAAGGCGGTCCTAACCATGCAAAGCATATATGATGCTGAGTGTAACATGTTGCTGTTTTCGGCAACAAACGCTTAAATATGAAAAATACAAGATAAAAATAGGTGAGATAAGGGAGAATGAAGATTTCAAAAGCTTTGTTCATATTTGGATTAGTTCTTCTGGTGCTAGGAATTGTTTTAGTGGTTGCATCTCCAAGCCTTGTTACATGGAAGCAAAAAGAAGAGCCAATTGAAAAAACTTTTAGGCTTCTTTCAAGATGGAAACTACAAGAAAAAAGTGCTATTCTTGTTAACGATGAGATTAACACAGTAAAACCATACTACTTTGAATGGTTAGGTGGATGGTACAGCACTTATGGCTATTGGTTTTGCTCTTATCCATGGATTTATGGAGAAGCAAAAAATATTGTAATAAGCTGGAATGCAAAAGAGATTTCTACTCCTTCGAGGATTTTTAACTTCTATGTCTTCGACAAAAAGAACTTTAACCTTTGGATAGAAAATTTTTCTTCAACAGCTTACTACGTAGGAACAGGCTCTAACACTTACAGTTTTAGCTTAACTTTTGACAAGAAAGAAGAGCTTCCAGATTCTTTTTACTATGTTGTTGTAGTTCCAAGTACTGAACTCAATCCTAGTGCTTCGGAAGAAGCGCTGAAGCGTGTAGTTGAAGTTAACGTGATAGCTCGTTGGACTGAAGTAGAAGAAGGGTGGAAGAGTGATTATGCCGGTTACTATGCTTTTTATTACCTCGCTGGTCTCTCAGAAAGAAGGAACTTTGTTTTGGAAGGGAACGTTGC
>Ga0315298_1001978_pt1 | contig 36212 bp, 35 predicted proteins | sample WHS_1_MG_FD_203077 | JGI IMG/M metagenome (GOLD analysis project Ga0315298, IMG submission 203077) | Extremophilic microbial mat communities from Washburn Hot Springs, YNP, Wyoming, USA - WHS_1_MG | ecosystem: Environmental > Aquatic > Thermal springs > Hot (42-90C) | place: USA: Wyoming...
ACAACTTCGATGTCGCAGCCGTTGCATGCGCCTGAGTTGAAGTGTAGAACCCAAGGAGATTTCAGCCGTGCCCACGTTGCTAGTTTACTCATTAGTCTTTGGCTCCTTCTAGAAGAATTAGACTAGCTGCAAACGCTATGAATAGATAAAGGATCAAGAGCGGCGCATTCAGTTCCTGATGTAGAAGTGCGGCGAAAGATAGAAGTAAAATGGAGGAGTCGAAAATTGCGAAGTATATGAGAAACTTGTACAGCGTTACGTTTATTCTGAGTTTCTGGATAGGTGCTTTTTCTCCGCATGCATATTCTGATTGCTCGTTCTCGGTTTTTTTGGATTTAGGTGAGGCGCGGCGACCGAGAAGATAGATAAGCGAGCTGACTGCCAAAATGAGGAGGAACGCGATGAAAGATTCAACAAGCATGTAATCTGTCTCCTTCAACGGTTGCGTATTCAGTTATGATTTTTGCCTCAAGCATCTTACTCGCCAGGCTTGTTTTAATTGGACATATGTTGTGTATAAATAAGTTTTCATTATCATTCGCATATATAAAGCTTAATAATTGAAGCATATGTCCATAATATCCTGAGATTGTCAGAAATTTGCCTAAAAGAAAAAGCGCATCATAACCATTAACGCAACAAACTTTGTCCACATTTACTGTAGCCATAGGCCTCCGCGCTAGTCTTTTAGAATGAAAGCACAAGGATTTAAAGTTTAACAACAAATTCAGCATAACCGAAGGTTGGAAAGGTAAAATTGTTGTAAAATAGGTGAACATTGAGAAAGGAGATTTATTCCGTTTCTACAGTTCCATGCCATCTGCGTTCTAAGTACAGGATTAGACTGAAGAGACCTCTGCTGAAGATGACGAGAATAAGCAGCGAGAATTCTTCGTATGTTCTTGCAACGACTGTCCTTATAATTTCAGCGCCAATAAAGAATTCTAAGCTAAGTGTCAAGTAGCCTGAAAGGAAACGAGTTACGCAAGTTGGCTTGTAAGGATCCTTTAGCTTGCACTGTACAAACCGTATTGTCACAAGCACCGCGCCGAAAATAATGACGCCGCCGCCGATCAAGTAGATCATGTTGGTTGTTATGTTGAGTAACGTGTCAACTATGGCTTCTATACCGGGCAGAAACTCTTCGCTTATTGGAGTTAAAACAGCAGCTATGACGGCTAAAGCCACAACTAGGGTCAATATGAGGGCAGTTAGTGCACTGAAGCCCTCTTTCTTCGTTTCAACACTGCACTCAGCCATGTGCAAAACAACCTGCTGACTCAGTAAATATATCGAGCTGATTAACTTAATAATTTTATTGTTTCACGCTACACTGCCTGCGGAAGTACAATAACATTTGTTTCTAAATAATGCACCATTGTTTTTGCTATGCGCCTTTTTCAGCATGCTTTGCCAAAGCGTGCATTAAGTCTGCTTTAGTTACTATTCCAAGCAACTTTCTCGAGTCTGCCCGGTCAAGCACAACAACGCGGCCTGTTTCATGCTCGCTCATTCTTTTGAAGACGTCTAATGCGGTTTCATCAGGGTAAGCAGCAACTACCGTCTTCCGTGCTATTTGACCAAGAGAGGTTTCAGCCCGCTTCTTTTTCGTGACGTTCGCTGCTTCTTCGATGGTAACCCAGCCTATGAGTTCACCCGTAGTATTTGTCACTGGATAGCCGATGTGGTGATGTTTAGCCACGTAATCCAAGAATTGGTTGACCGACATAGACTCTGGCAGGATCTGGATGTTTTTGCTCATTATTTCTTCAACCTTGAACTGGGCTAAATCAGATGTTTCTCTCAGCAGCAATGTGGGAAGATAACCGTAAACCTCTTCCATTTCCATAGCCTTTTTGAGGGCCTCTGCCCGCTTTTGCATTGCCGCCATCATTATGCGCTCAAAAACTTTGGGCTCTTGCTCTATAATCCATGTGCTGATGATTCCGTTTTCAACAGCATTATAAAAGAAGTCTTCACCTGCTTTAGTTCTGATTATGACGGTGGACCAATCCTTCAGAGGATAGGCGCCGCCAACGGATATATCTGCAAGTTCAGAGGTGAAATCCATGCAGGTGCGACAGCTGGGCAGAATTTGGTTCTCAATTTCAGATAGGGGAATTCTTATTTCACCTTTTTCAGTTTGGATGACAAATTTTGAAGATAATCGCATCTGCTTTATGTCTGAAGCGTGGATTCCGTAAGTTTTCTCGATATAGTCCAGCATGGAGCTAAATGAAAAGGTTCCGAAGCAGAAAAGGCCAATCGTAATTTTTAAATTGTCGATAATTTTATGTTGCCACGCCTCCATTTTTCGAAGCGCCAGCACATGACAGGGAACTCCAACGAACGCTATGGCTGTTTTCCCATGGCTGTACACTGCGCTTCCGTATGCCTTGGCAACGGAGGAAGGGAAAAACTTGCTGCCCACAGCTGAAAGTATGTCATCCGGCACTAAAGCCACTGACGGCTTCGGTTTGGATGGAGTTTCAGGTTCACTCTGCGAGACTATAGTGCTGTCGAAGATTTTAGTTTCAATACCGTAGTTTAGTAGCGCGGTGACAACAGCGCCACCATGGCTTTGTTGACGCAATTTCGGATCAACCGCTTGAGCAAGCACAATTTTTCTGTAATAGCCCAAAGCTTCGTTTTTGATTGGCGCGTCTGAGACGAATTTCAAGCTTCTAAGCAAGAGGGCTTCGGAGTGAGGGCAGATTTCGTAGCATATTGGACACAAGTCTATGTCCTTTGAGCAGTCATACAAGCGATTAACTTTTTCATTCATTATATGCAAAGCGCTAGTTGGGCATGCTGCTTCGCAGGCGCCGCATAACGTGCAAAAACCATTGTTTATAATTTTTTTCTCAAGAACATTATAAGCTATAAGGGTGTGATTTTTTGATTCCAAAGAGGCCCTCATATGAAATAGAGTTTCTTCGACCTTAAATAGTTAGTCTCCGAATCAGCAGTTTCGTAACAACCCACCTGTAGAGCCTAATGCTCATTTCATTCTGGGGCTTTAGCATTCTTGCTTCCAGCAATTTCGTTGCGTGCTTAGATAGGTTTAAATGTTAAAAGTTCAAGTAGTAGATGCGTAAACGCATGGAGATGCAAAAATGAGCGAAATGACAACTGAGATCCTTGAGCAGAACTTGGGTAAAATTGTACTTGTACGCTTAAAGGGCGGAAAAAGCCTGCGTGGGAGACTAAAAGGGTTCGATCAGCACCTAAATCTCGTTTTAGAAGAAACCGATGACACCACAAACGTTGAAAACACGCGAAAACTCGGACTCATAATTGTCCGCGGCGATAACGTTGTCCTAATCTCTCCGCCACCTAGGTGACATATCGTGGGTAAAGGCACGCCATCAATGGGGAAGCGCACAGGCAAGGTTGTGCACATACGCTGTAGACGCTGCGGCAGACGCGCTTATCATGTACGCAAGAAGCGGTGTGCAGCCTGTGGCTATGGGGAAACAGCTGCTATAAGAGAATACGCATGGCAGACGAAGACGCTTCAGCGCCAAAGAGTAGTCTAAAGCGTCTTTCGTCGGGTTCGTCAGCTTAATTTAAAATTCTTTAGGTCGTAGCGAAGTAGCTAAATAAAAAGCGGCATTGCTGTTGAGTTACTGGTTTGTGGAGCCGTAGTAGCCTTTGTCAATTTTGACGAAAATTAGCGGTCCTTTGCTTTGAGCCATTCCTCGTGCTTTTCTTATGGCGTTGTTTACGATTGTGAGAATTCGCTCGTTGTCCTTGAGGTTTTGAATACGTTTTTCGCCAAGTTCCATTTTCAGGAGGTTCTCGGAAAGTATTTCGGTGCCGCAGATTTCGCCGTTCTTTATTAACGTCGCAGCTACCACTTCTTGAAGTTCTTGTTTGTTTTCAATCTGGTTCCAGAAGGGTTCAGCTTTGGCGATGCTTTTTGAGGCTTGACTCCATTTGTTTGCGTTTTGCTCGCCGATGAGAAGCTTGACGCGTTCTTTCCATTTTTTAAGCCAAATACTACTCCATACGGTCAAGAATTCTTCCAATTCAGCCGGCGTTTCCTTGTATAGTCTTTCAATTTTTTCAACAAGCTCGCATTGGCCTGCTTCTCGCCCGATTAGTTGCCAGTGAAATTTAAGATAGTTTGTGAAGTCTTGTGTTGCTACCTGTAGAACTTTGCGGTCGGAGCCAGTTATGTCCAGCGCAGGGTTTGCGTCTTTCAGCTTTTCAGCCAACATTATTTCTAGGAAGTTCATTTAGTCTCCCGCTCTGAAGCCCTCTCCACACTGATTTAGATAGGAGGTTTATATTAAACTTTATTTTCGTGAGGGTATATAACTGGTTTAGGCGGTTTTTTGCAATATTACGTTTACAGAAATAGTTCCCTAAAATGTTCACACAATGTAATTTGGAAGTTCAGCGGCGTTTTCGAGGATTAGATCAGGCTTTTCTTTAGCAAGCTCTTGACATGTGAAGAGTCCGGATAAAACGGCGACGGTTTTTATGCCCGCGGCTTTTCCGGCTTTTATGTCGTTCACGGAGTCGCCGACGATGACGCAATCACACATCTGAACATCCAACGCCTTCACAGTTTTAATCAACGCCTCAGGCGAAGGCTTCGGCTTGTGGGTGCCCTGTGCCGTAAGAATGTAAGTGAAGTATTTGGCTACGCCAAAGTTTTCAAGCTCCGCCACCACGGCGCTTCTGGGAACATTACGCATGGTTATAAGCGCAAGCTTAACCTTCCTGGAAAGCGCTTCCAGCGTGGCGGCTACGCCTGGTATAAGCCTCGTTTTCTCCGCGCTGACAGAATAATAAGTGCTTAGGTATATGGGCAGGAACCTGCTTGGGTCTACCTGCTTTATGAGGTCGCTGATAGACTGCTTCTGTTCAAGTCTTCGGGGGATCTCCAGCGCCGTTGCTAACGTGGGCGGTTCAAGACCCATGACTTGGAAAGCAGCTTTTGCAGCTTCCAAGTAAGCATCCCGTGAATCAACGATGGTACCGTCTAAATCGAAAAAGATGCCTTTCGCTTTGAGCTTAACTTCAGCCATGCTCCGCAACCCATTTTACGTTCTGTTGTTTGACTGATTATTTATTTCATAAACCTTTCCCGTAATTATACGGGAATAACTGGTTACAACCACATCTTACCACGTACTTTAGCAACAAAACCTTTCTTCATCGATCATCATAATTGCGGTCATCACCAACAACACCGCAGAAGATCCATCTGGCTTTCTGCTACTGCCGTGATAGCCCCTCTATAGGTTTCTGCAATGAATCGCTAATATGCGCCAAATATGAAGGCGCTTCAAGGATAGTTCCAACGCACAGGCGGGCGGCGTAGGCTTATTTAGTTTCTTTTGAATGGTCTAGTTACTGCCTCGAGTTTTTCGCCTAAGATTTGTGCTTCGATGCTTCCTAAGCCTTTTTCGCTGGCGCGTCTTATGTGGCTTACTTCGTAAGGATCAATGCCCATGACTCGGCAAGCCGTGGCGTCGGTGGCTACAGGGTCTTTTCCTGCGATGACCAAGTTCATTTGTACTGGTGTCCCATCTATTGGGCCTTTTCCTTCCATGCCCACAAAGCCGTCGATAACGGTTAATGCGGGCTTAAGCACCGTGTTAATGTCAACTACCACTTTGCTTATGCCTTTCAGATGGTATTTGCCTTTAAATTTCTCAGGAAGCAAGCCGAACATGTTTTTCATGCCTAAAGTAACGCTTGTATCCACATGTGTTTTGAGTTTCGCTGCACTGATGACGGCGGATTCGGTAACGATGCGCGGCACAGTGATGCTCTTAAGCGCTTCACCGTCAGGGATGGCAAGAGTAACCCTGTCTTTAACATGGCTCAGGTTAAGCCATTCAACACCGTTCCGTTGGCACATGTCCTTCATGCCTGTTGCTTCAAACGCCTTATCCGCGTTGGTTATTGTGGCATCTGACTCTACCACGTAGATTTTCACCGGCAACGCGGCAACCTTCTTGATTATGGCTTCCACCACGATGGGATCGGTGGTTGCTCCTGTATCCCATGTTTTGTTGGTTATGAAGTTAACTTTGATAAGCACTTTATCATAGCCGGCAAGCGCGCTCTTGTAGTCGACGAGGTCTAAGGCTTTGAAAACTGGCTCGTGACCGCGTTCGCCTTTAACCACAGCCACAACAGGGAGACCTTGCATGAACATTTACCAGCACAATGTGGCTTATAAAAAACTCTACCTATTTTAATCCTCAAGTAATATGTGTGCAAATTGCGCGTTGCCCAGCTAAGATGGCGCTTACTCTTTCAGGATGTTTCCCGTTAACCACGTAGCAATCTACGGGAGATTCTAAAAGCAGTTTAGGCAGGTTACGGTCCACGCTGGTTCGCCTATTCAGCCTTAGCAGCTCCGCGGCGGTTAAACGCTCTATCAGCGCTGCATCCGAGTGCTTCTTGGGGTCTTCAGTGAAAATTCCATCCACGTCAGTAACAAGCAGCAACTTGGCGGCGTGCAAGCGGCTGGCAACGTAAGCGGCAATCGAGTCTGAAGTGACATCCCACGAATTCTCTAATGGATCCTCTTTGAACATGTGCTGCGATGGCAAAAAGATGGACGCGACGCCTGTCTCCGCCAGTTGCCTCACATCAGTGAGTAGGTAGGTTGCAGCGGAGTTTGGAATGAACTGCGTCAGCGCCAGCCCATACTGATCCATGCCCAAGATTGCCATTCTGTGCGCGAGCATACTGAATAAAGCGTAGCGTTTGTCAAAATCTCTCACGGCATCCGCGAATGGCCCGCCGCCTGGCACAACAGTGATGGCGTATTTCTTAGCTAACTCGCCTAGCGTGAAGCATAGTGCTTTCAGCTGCGCGGGATTTCCGGCTAGGCTGCCGCCTACTTTTATCACCGCATCCATTTGACAAGCCGCCCTTCAAGTTTGCTTGCCGCCATCAAAGCGACGGCTACAGCAGGCGAAGCCACTGTTACGTCCCCATTTAATAACTCGCCGAGGTCGATGATTTTGTCAGCGCCGATTTTTTCCGCCGCAGCCCTTGCAAGGAAGTTCTTGCCTATGCCTGTGACTACAACTGGAACCTCGCCGTTTGCACGCGCTTTTGTGCGAGAGTAAACTTCGCTTAATCCATCAGCGACCTGCTCAACTTGCCTGTGGTAGATGTAGCGGGCCATCTGGAGTAGTTCCTGATCAGTTAGCATTTCAATGTCTGCGCAGACAACCCGTGCAAGCCGTGCCATAGCTTCCTGCAATGTTTTCCCTCGGCCATCAGCAGTCTCAACTGTGTACTCCTTCTCCGTGATGTTGCCCAAGATTAAGTGAACATCGCCTGACTGCGCAAACAATTCTGATGAAACCCGAGCTATGCCACCTCTAAGCGGAACAGCGCTTACGATTGCAGCAACGTTTGTCCGCAAACTGCCCGTGTACACGAGTTCACCGTTAATCAGCTTCTCCAAATCAGTTTTGCCAGCCGCGGCAATGCATCCATCAACTATGGGGATTATGCTGGTGCTCGTGCTTCCGATGTCAACTATAACGCAGGTTTTTATCAGCTGAGAAACCAGCCAGCCTGTTGCCGACCAATTTGCTGCGGCCACGCGAAGCGGCGCCATTTTTGCTGATTCCATCGATATGAGAGTGGCATCCACATCTAAGACGAAGATGGGTGCATCTGCGAATGCCTCAGACACGCAGGTTAGGATGTGGTTTACGCCTTCCTGTTTTGTTTGGTAAGCATCCGATAGCTCAGCAGTCATGGTCAAGCCGACACCATCAAGCTGCGCGGCGCCGCTTAACTGCTCCTTCAGCGCCAGAAGCACGCTGGAAAGCCTATTCCTGTCTTTCCACACTGGGAAATATTCGCTTGCAGTTTTAAACTCCAGAACCACGCCGTTCTCAGCGCGTAAGAAAGCAGCTTTAGTGTTGGCGCCTCCGATGTCCAAGCCCATAACGTTGACCAGCGCTATTGGCCTCCTTGTACAGTGTTGAAAACGCGGTTTTTAGCTTCACGAAACTTTGATGCCGCTGTCTTCACCGTAGCGCCATGGGCTGAAATAAGCGCATACGCGGTGCTGTTGCCCGAAAGCGGGAAAGGCGGAGCAACAACCTCGTTTATCCCATAGATTTCTTGAAGAGCTGCAGGCGTCGGCGGTGGAAGCGCCACTTTTGAGAATAGTGCGTACCCGTAAGTTTGCAGGCTGGCTGGCAACTGGCGTTTTAAAACAGCGTTTACGATGGCGTCGGCGGGGTTAAAGTTGACAACACGCCGCAACCCAATGTAGGATGTTGTTAATCTTGGGTTAACCTCAATCGCAAACGCTTCATCATCGGTGAGAACCAAATCTACCCCAACATAACCTCTGAGGCCAAGGAAAGATTTAACAATTTTTTCCGCCACCGCAAAAGCCTTAGACCGTAGCGGATGCTCAAAAGGCACTAAACCGCCGCGGTAACTTGAAGCAGCATCAGGCGTTTTAAGTGCAATGTCTTGGCGGTTCAAGCTTATTGGCATGGCTTCTTCGCCAGTGGAAATTACGCTAACGCTGGCGGCGGCACCGCGGATGATCTCCTGAACCAGAAAAAGCTCGCTTAAACACTCTCGCTTAATTTTATCTATCGCGGCTACGATTTGCTGCTCGCTTCTGACGATGCTTAAGCCGCCGCAGCTTACATCGCTTGAAGGCTTGAAAATCAAGGGAAAACGCAACTCGCCTTTAACAGCTTGTTTAATTTCTTCCGCAGTGGCATCCGCATCGAAAACCAAGGTCTTAGGCTGGGGCACACCCAGTGTGTTCAGAAACTCGTGGAGAACCGCCTTATCCGCAACTTTGCCGATTGTGCTAGCTGCGCAGTTCAGCGAGGCGGCGCCTGTTTGCTCAACAATTTCCAAAAGCGACTGCAGCACACCCCCAGATTCAGGCGCAACCACATAGGCAACATCAGCCGAAGCGGCATTTCTGCGGATCAATTCGTGAACTTCATGCGCAGCGAAAACAGGCATGAGGCAGTCAGCTTCAAGGGGCGGGTTAAACTTTGCAATTCGCGAATCAAGTAGAGTAACCACATGATGCCCGGCGGCTTTGAAGTCGGCGATTAAGCTCCGCAGCATGCCAAAGCCTTCGCTTAACACACTAGGCGGAAGCGGTGTGCCGGCGAATCCTCCGCCCGAAACATGCTCATAAATTAGAGCTTTCAAGTTTTCGCCTCGCGGAGTTTATGGCTTTGAAGCCGCGACGCCGGGCTGGGCGATTTGACTTAAATCTCTTAAAAACGCGACCAAATGTTGTTTTCTCAGATGCGGCATAACTACGATTCTGACGCAGTCAAGACTGGGAATGTATGAAGTAAACCATCCTTGCTCCCGCAGTTTTTCCACTAACTGCTTCGAGTGGGCAGCCTTAAAGGCGACTATGTTCAACTGCGGCTGAGCGACAAGACTGAAGCCTAAGGACTCAAGCCTTGAAGACAGAAACTTTGTGAGCCGAATACAGCGGTGCACTATCTTTTGGAAGCCTTCGCGGCCTAGATGCTCAAAAACTGCCCACGCCGCCGCTGCTGAGGCACCGGGTCTTGTGCCGACAAGTGTGTACTGCCACTCTTCAGTAAGATAAGGCGTTTCCGTTCTGATGTGATCTAGAAATGTGCTGTCGCGGAATAGGATGCCGCCTGCGGGAATCGGTGTCAAGCCCATCTTGTGTGGATCAACGGTGATGGATTTCACACCTTCCAAGCGGAAATCAAACTCTGCGCCTTCATGTCCAAGTTCCCTTAAGAAGGGAATTATGAGGCCGCCGAAAGCCGCGTCCACATGTAAATAGACGCTGTGAGCCACGGCAATAGCGGAGAGCTTATCAATTGGGTCAATCGCGCCTAACTCGGTTGTTCCCGCTGTGCCGACGATGGCAACGGTGTTCCGGCTGATACACTTCTCAACTGATGAAGGCTCAACACAGTATGCGCCGTCTAAACTTGCATAGACCGGTTTCAGCCCAAGTAAACGACAGATTTTCTTGAAGGAAAAATGCGCAGACGCGGGCAGAACAACCTCTGGATTGCAGGTGTCAGCTATGCTTCTCGCCGCTAACAACGCCAGCAGATTCGCTTCTGTGCCGCCTGAAACAATGAAGCCAACGCTGTTTTCGCCGTTAAGAAGCGCCGCAAGCCGCCGAATAACTTCCTTTTCTAGTTTCAGGCTGCCGGGAAATAAGCCTGCGTCTCCGAGATTCGCGCTTAAAAACCAGTTATGCGCCGTTCGCGCTATACTATGCGGCGCGGTGCACATTGAGCATAGGATTTTGCCATCCTCATAACGCATGTCTTGCGCCTGAAACTTTTTCAGCTTAGCAAGCACCGCTTTTCGGCTCATCCCCTTATCGCGCATAATCAGAACCCCTTGGGCTTGAGCGCGGCTTGTGCTTCTGCGCGTCTGACGACTTCAACAAGCTCCTGGACTTTTTCTCTGGTAATTCGACCGTGTACACGGTCATTTTGTGTGCATGCGGCACACCGCAGGCCAGCTACATCAGCGCCTAAAGCGTAAACAACAGGCAAGTCCTCCTTTTGCAATGAGCCGGCCAAAGCGGCTTTCAAACCGTAATTGTGTGTTTTCTCAACGAAGCCCTTAAGCTGGTTTGTGGTGAGGAAGGCAAAGAGGCGTTTGCCATCTTTAACCGCCGTATCAAGCATAGCCACGTCCGCCTTCGCCCTGAAGGCTACTTCAGGCACAAGCAAGGGGTCCAGCGCGCCGGCTCTTTCAGCGTCAGCGTACCCGGCGGCAACCACCTTGATTGATGAATCAAATTCTTTGACTGCGCGGACAATATGCTGCATAAGGTAAACGGCTTCTTCAAGCGTCTTCAACCCGCAGAGCCCAGCTTTGATGTAGTTTACACCTGTTGTTGCCGCACCAAGAGCAGCCAGCGACGCCGCACCGGGAAGGTTAGGCAACTCGCCTATGGTGCAGCTTACTTCAACGTTTGCTGGCGCAAGTTCGCGGACGCGTTTTATCACCCATGGAAAATTGGCGCCTAACGCGCCTTCCACAGGGTTTTTAACGTCTATTATGTCGGCGCCTCCGACTATGGCTTCCGCCGCTTCTGCTTCGTTCATTGGGCTTATTAGCAGCTTCAATTTAATCATATTGAAGCGGAATTCTTATGCCTTTAAAGTTTTTGTCACAAGTGCTTAGTCTGAAGATGCTGCTGTGGTCAGAAGCGGCTAATAATTAGGAAACTTTTCTAAATAGTCAAGCGCAATTGCATTGTAGAGGAGAATCCTTTGAAGGTAATACCTGTCATAGACCTTCTCGACGGCAGAGTGGTTCATGCCGTAAGAGGCAGAAGAAAAGAGTACCAACCGCTTAAAAGTCGCCTATGCGCCTCCACAGACCCACTGGATGTTGCTGCGGCATTTAGGAAGATGGGCTTCAGCGAGCTTTACGTGGCGGATTTGGACGCAATATTAGGTGGAAACATAAACCTACCAATTTTAAGTAGCATCGCAGATAAAACGGGACTTGGGCTTATGGTTGATGCAGGAGTGGATAACCTTGAAAAGGCGAAGCTACTGCTAGAGCGTCATGTTTCGAAGATTATCATTGGAACAGAAACCTTACCCGCCGTCAGCTTCATTTCCGAAGCCATCAGCCTATTCGGAAATGAGAAAGTGATCATTAGCATAGACTTGATGAATAACCAATTACTCAGCCGCTTGGGCACCGCTTCGCCGGTGCAGCCAATGGCTTTTCTGCAGGAGCTTCAGAATGCCGGTGTTACCCAAGTTATCGTTTTGGACTTGGCAAGGGTAGGCAGCGGAGAAGGCGTAGACATGCACTTCGTAAGTGAGGCGCGTAGTAAGTTCCATGGCGCCGTATTCGTGGGCGGCGGCGTACGTGGCATCAGCGACTTGCTTGAGCTAAAGAAAATGGGTATAGCAGGAGTTTTGGTTGCCACAGCTTTACATTCCGGAGCGATCTCGGTGGATGAACTTAGGCAGTTAAAGCTACTCACGTAGACAAGCGCTTCAAAATAAATGGGGCAGGTAGGCACAAGCAGCTTCTTTTAAACGTATTTCTGATCTTTATAGCAGTACCATCGCTTATACTGCTGAATGTATGTCAGCGGGCCACCACATGTTGGGCATGTTGGCTGCGCTTGCTGCGCAGTCGGTGGCTCTGCTACTGAGGCGACTGGTGATTGTTGAACAGGTTTAAGAACAATGAAGTCGGCTGCTCCTTGCACTTTTTCCCAAGAGATGTCAACGAGTTTTCCGTTTTTGTCTTCAACGCTGAGCGAGATGCTTGGTTGTCCAATGACGAAGCTTACGTCTTTAACTGTGCCGACGAGGTTGCCTTCCGCGTCAATAACTTGCATGCCTAGCAGCTTGTCTTTAGGTATGCCCTTTTGAGCTTTTTCCAACCATCACACCTATTAATATTTCGCCTCAGGGTTTTAATAAGCTTTAATATGTTTAAAGTGTGTTGACAAAAATTCGCCTTAATTTCGTGAATAACAGCTGAAATCGCGGGAACAGAAAACCATAATAATAACTTGCGTCAAAAACCCTCAATCAGCGCTATTTAGAAAGGAGAATGAATGACAATGGAAAGCAGTTCAGGGATCGACTTTAATCATTGGATTTACCGCTTAATCGCGCTAATCATTGACAGCATAATCGTCGGCATTCCAGTGTATATCATATGGAACTTCCTGTTTTGGTCAATATTCTGGAGCGGTGCATGGTGGATGGTAGGATATGGGTCTTGGCTAATATTTCCATTCATTTTTGGCATAATACAACTATTCTACTTTGTCATACTCGATGTGGCATGGGGCGCTACCATAGGCAAAAGAATAATGGGTTTAAAGGTGCAGATGACAAATGGCAGCAAAGTACAATTTGGGCAAGCATTCCTCCGCAACGTAAGCAAGATCTATTGGCTTTTATTGTTGCTGGACTGGGTAATCGGCATTGCTACGCCAGGACCTGACAGACGCCAGAAATATACTGATCGAATGGCAGGAACCACTGTTGTCCAAGTGAAGCAACCATTTGCCGCTGCCACACAGCCTCCGCCGCCTCCACCTCTGCCGCCTCCACCGCCAAGCTGAGAACACGAAACACCCACGCTAACCTTTTTTTCTAATTTGCTATGGACGCAATTGTATGAAGCAACGCCTCACGAAAAATGCGGTAGACATAGGGGTTTGGCAAAAATTTTTTGTTTACTTATTGGGTATACGCCTCAATCTGAGGCTTTTGTAGATTGAAACAGTAAGGATCAAGAGCGCTATTGAGACAGAGACCGCAATAAGTAGGGTATACGCGATATACTCATTTTGGATGGTATGGGTTGCGTTCGGCGATAAGACAGAGATCACTGTGACCTTGTGGCTTTCAGAGAAGGCCACATAAAGCTCTTTTTTGCCAGAATCGTAGCATATGCCTTGTGGTTCGCCCTCCAAAGGTATGGTTGCAACCACAGTTTTGTTTTCTGCGGCTATGACGGATATGGATTTCGACTTGAAGTTTGCCACGAATACCAGCCCGCTTCCGCGGTCATATGCTATGGCGGAAGGCTGGTTTCCTACAGGTATGGTTGCGACTACAGCGTAATTACCCGTTGATATGGCCGAAACTGAGCTGAAATTGTGGTTGACTACATAAATTTCGCCTCTATCCGCCGCATACTCCAAGCTTGTGGGCAACCCGTCTACGGTTATGTTTGCAACAATGCGATGCGTGTCAGCTGAGAGCGCTATGACTTGATTGCAGCCAGCATGGCCCACATATACTTCTCCCCGGGCATGGTCGTAGGTTAAGGCGCACGGCATTTCCCCCACCGGCACTGTTGCAATTAGCGAGAAGTCGCTATCGGATATTACGGAGACCGTGCCAGCGCCGTAGTTAGCTACGAAAATTTTCCCTTTATCCGGCGCGGAGGCTACGCCCATGGGCTTGTGCCCAACTGGTATCGTTGCAGTCACCATGTAATTGCTGGCGGAGATTACGGACACCGAGTCTGAGCCAAAATTGGTTACAAGTAGCTCTCCCTTCTCTTGGTTATAGGTTATTGCGGAGGGTATATGCCCTACGGGTATGGTTGCGCCTACGGAATGCGTCTGGTCAGAGATTACGTATACAAGGTGGAAGTCGCCGTTTGTCAGGAAGATTTCGCCCTTGTCAGGATTATAGGCTAAGCCGTAATAGCCGCCGAAGCGCTCCAAAATTATGGTGTCAGTTACCTCGAAACCTTGAACAAGGGCTGAAGATATGGCAACAAGTAAAACGGCTGAAATTAGGCTCATCGATCCGGGGTTTAAGATGCCCCACGCAAAAAATGCTGCGTTCCTCATAATGATCAGTTACTTTAAGTGTAAAATTCACGGGTTATAAATTTTTTAGATAACTTACAATGTGCCTATTTAGCTGAATCAGTAAAAAGCGATGCTTAAGGAAATTTTTAGGCTTTTAATAAATTAGCTGCGCCGCTTTGAACCCGACAACGCAGCGAAAACCCACACGAATCTACTCTTGTTTTTACTCTTATAGCGTCTTAGGGTTGTGTTGATGCTGACCAAGAGAGCAGAGCGCTTTCTGAGAGCTACTACAGTTTGTTTGGCGCTGTATTTTCACCAGAAGCCGCCTTTCGATGTTAGCTTGATCTCTGCTTCTAGAGAGCCTATGCCGGCGGTTGCAAACGTAAAGTTGTAGCGGCCGCTGGGTAGCTTTAGCCACTCGCTGCTGTAGGTTGTCTGTCCTCGCTGTGTAGTGGTGTGACTCCACAAGACATCTTCGCCGCTTAGGATTTTAGCTGTCCACAGCGAGTTGCCATTGCGAATGTAAACCTCAACTTTCACATATTCATGAAGAAATGGAACTTCGAACTCCACGTTTCTAGCGTCTGCTCCGATGGTAAATGAGACTGGAAAATCAACTAAAACTCGGCTGTAGGTAAGCGCTGAGTAAGCAACAGGCAAAACCACAATAATCGCGGCGGCTATTCCTAAAAACACTTTGACCCGCGATTTATTAGCCGAATCCAGACATTAACCTCCATTAAGTTCAGCTTAAATGAAGCTCCATAGCACAAGGCATAATTAAGCTTTCCGAACGCAAGTCATAATAGGCTATAGATAAAAGCAATAGCCTTAAAGAAAGCCCTTCCTTAGCCAATTTCATTTATTCTTGTTTTTAAACGTGTTTTCTTTGTGAAGCTACGCTTTTGTGCGCTATTTAGAGGACTGGCGTGTTGGACATAACCCGCCTTCTGTTGTCTAATTGTGGCATTCGGCTAATCGGGCTACCCGCGCCCTCGGGTAGAAGCCTCATCGGCGACTGTTTGCCCTTTCCACTTGCAGGACAGCCGTTTCACCGCTTCCACAAGGCATCACTCGGCAACTTAGCATGCCTCATATTCACTTGCCACGTGGACGTTTCGTTTCTGCTCTGTAGCCAAGGCTCTCGCCTTGCCCCACTGAAGGGGCTGCAATTCTACATGTGGGCGGAGTTTCCTCATTCCCGAAGAGGGAACGAAAGCCACACGCCAACTCGCCAGCCCAATATAGATAAACGCGGCGGCAGCCAATAAACATATCCGCGGCTAAGCACAACCGATAACTACACCTATCCACTCAAATAAGCCTATGAAGCAGGTTATACTCATAACTGGCACACCATGCGTTGGAAAAACCACAGTAGCCCAGCGGCTTGCCGAGAAGCTGGATGCACTTTACATTAACCTCACCGAATTCGCTGAAAAACATCACTTAATCGCTGGCGAGGATGAGAAGCGGAAAACCCGCGTAATTGCCGAGGAAAAAATGCGCGCGAAAATCGCCGAAGCAATAAACACAGCGGAGAAGGCAACCGTCATTATTGACGGGCACTATGCATACGCCGTTGTTCCGAAACGCTATGTCACGCGCATATTCGTTCTCCGCCGAAACCCTGTAGAACTCCGCAGACTCATGGAGCAACGCGGCTTCGCAGGTGACAAGCTTTGGGAGAACCTCGCCGCCGAAATCCTAGACGTCTGCCTTGTGGAAACGCTGCAGACGCATGAAAATGGAAAGGTATGCGAATTAGATGTAACAGGCAAGACTGTGGAGGAAGTTGCAAATCAGATACTCGCCGTTTTGGATAACCGCGCAAAATGTGTGGTGGGCAGCGTGGACTGGTTGAGCCTGCTGGAGAAGCAGAATCTCATAGACGAGTACTTGAGAATATAGCCTTCATCTAAGGCTCATAGCTATTTTTTGCCGCGTCAAAAGCGTAATCTTACGCCTGTTCGAATAAGACTTTGCGTGATCGCTAAATTTTTCACCTATCAATATGGGATTCGATAAACCCACATCTTCAGAGGCTGTGTCCAGGCTGATGACAAGATTAACGCCTATCGTCCTGTTCCAGCCGCGGATCCAAACACCCTGCTCCAACTTGCCCTTCTGAACAATAAGGTCGAACTTGCGAGGTATGCCACTGTAGCCTTCGATGACAGCGTTCTCTTGATTAATCTTGTAGCCTTCCTTCTTGAAATAGCGCAATGCAAGATCAACTAAACGCAGCTGCGTTTTCACCTGGCCCTCATCACTGCCCATGACACGTCTCCCTCAACCTAAACGTTATTTAACTGACTGCGGAAAAGTCTTTCGGAGGCGCATCCACATTAAGCCAACTCTAATCATCGCCTGCAGCAAATGCGGAGGCTTATTCCTCACTCCAGAGGGACAGAAAACGAAAACCTGCCCATACTGCGGCACACATGTGGAAACACGAAAAGCGAAGCGTGTTGCCAGGGCCGAAACCGCTTTTGAAGCTTCTGAAATACTGCGGAACTTGAAAGCAAAAAAGGGCTTCAGCCGTAGCTGACCTCAACTTATTCGCCGTAGAAACTCGCAGACTCGGCATAACTCTGCAGCCGCGGGTTCACCGCAAGCAACGCACTCTTTGAAGCCAGCCTTTCGGCCGATTTCATCCAGTGCAGGTCTTAAGCGTTCTATGGACTTGAAGACAGCGAATTTTGTTCCCGGATGTCGCTCTTCCATGCGGTTAAGCATAAGGCGCATTTCATTCCGTAACGCCTCTGAGGCGTATGGACATGGCACATCCTGGAACTTGATTTTCTTAACATACGCGTACAAGGCGCTTTCTTTCTCGGGAATCTCGCAGAACGGTCGAACCTTCTGCACAAATCGCGGATGCACCTCATCCGTAACTGGCTTTTCTTTGGCCAACCGCAGGATGTCACCGCGGAAAATGTTCAATAGAATCGTTTGCGCCTCGTCATCCAGAGTATGCGCCGTTGCAAGCTTGTCAGCGCCAACCTCTCTGGCAGCCACGTTCAACGCTCGCCTCCGTAGAACACCGCAGTAAGCGCACGGCGTCAACTCCAACTCGCACTTCTCGCGTGCCTTCGCAATTATTTCGTCCAACGTAAGGCCGTAAAGCTCCTTAAAAGCGACTACATGATGCTCTACGCCCAGCACCTTGCAGTTCTTCACTGCGATAGCCAAGGCTTCGTCTCGGTAGCCCTTTATGCCCTCATCCACAGTAACAGCGACCAGCGAAGCCTTCGGATGCCGCCGCTCTATCTTCGCCAAAATATGCAGTAAGCTTATACTATCTTTGCCGCCGGAAACTGCCACCGCTATCCGATCATCAAAACTGAACATCTTATACTTAGCAATGGTCACCCGCACCTTGGCTTCAATGGACTCTACAAAGCATTTGCAGCAAAGTCTTTCACCAGAGTAACGCCTAAAAAAGAACGCGTCTCTGCGTTTGCAGACGGAGCAAACAGCGGCAGCAGCATACGGGCACATGGACTCTTTCACGCTGGTAATGTCTTGATTAACAATTACTAAATAAACACATTTGCACATATTCCGTAAAGAGACGATGAAAATGGCTGTAAAGCCGAAAAAACAATGGGAGCACCGTGAAGTCACATACAGCAGTAAGCATTGGCAGCTGCTCAGGGAGTACCGTGAAAAAGCCAAGCGCATAATGTCCGCGTTGGTGCAATGCCACTTGCAAGCACTAGTGCATGGCAGTATAGCCAGAGGCGACGTAAATGAGAGAAGCGACATAGACGTCTTCATAGCTGAGCCTTCCTCGTCTTTCCAGGTGGAAACTGCCTTGGCGAGGGCGGGAATACCCATTAACGCGCGTTTGCTGGTTCAGGCCACGCCAGTCTACACAATGAAAGCGCATATAGTGATAGATGAGCAGACAAGCGTTTCCTTCCCACTAATGCGAATGCGTAAAGTTGAACGGGAATTCTACAGGTTTGGCGGCGAAATAACCCTCCCGCAGTTAGAAGCAAACGTGCGTGTGGCAGGCGTGGACAAGAGGCTAATGCTTATTGAACCTACAGCACAGGGGCATTTGGAAAGTAGCATAATCGGCCGCGAGGATTACACAGCCAAAATTCTCGACGTGTCAGTCGAAACTGTGCGTGACCGAGTTCGTGCCCTGCTAAAGAGGGATGAAGTGGGCAGAACAGGCGTATTCATAAAAAGGGAAATAACGCCAGAGGAAACTTTTGAGATGGCACTGCGGAAGCTAGCAGACGAAAACCCGGCAGTGCGGCGAAAGCTGAAGAGCGAAGCTTAGTCGCTGTAATAGATTAGGTTTTTCTCTTCAAGTATCCTCTGGATTTTGTCGACGGCTTCGTAAACTTGCTCTTCCTTCTTGGCGCCTACGCAAACAAGCTTGCCGGCTGAAAAGATTAGGAAGACCACTGGAGGCTCGTCCATTCGGTAGACTGCGCCGGGGAACTGCTCTGGTTCATACATGACTCTGCTGAGTTTGAACACGAGGCTTTCAAGGTCTATTTCGCCGCCTAACTCCGCGGAGGCAACAATGTTCTGGATGTTCACTACGGGTTTCTCTGTTATTTGGACGCCTTTGCTTCGCAGTTCATTAACCACTTTTTCCACAGCCGCCCGCGATTCCTTCTCGGATTTGGCGCCGGTGCACACCATCTTTCCTGTTCCAAAAATCAGTGTGGCCGTCTTAGGCTCTTTAAGGCGGAAAACCAAGCCGGGGAACACGTTTGGGTTATACTCGGTCTGAGGGAATTTGTCCACTATTTCTTGCAGGTCGATTTTCTGGTTTAGCGAAACTGAGGCTACAATGTTTTGGATTGAGATTATTGGTTTTCTTTTGCTCATTTAGATTCCCGTTTCTTCTCTATTTAAATATGCACAAGTATATAACATAATCTCTTTATAAAGTGTCTATGGGCGCAGTTTACGTCTTTTATCGCATGAGTACGTTTGTAGTATGTTGATTGAAAAATCGAAAAGAAAAGAGAAGGGAAGGAAAAGCGTGCTATCTGCTTCGCTTTCTGAGCGCTATTGCAGCTGCGGTAACCACCGCTACCGTTATACATAAGCCGAGCAGCAGATAAGCGCTTGATAACGAATTGTTTTCGGGTTCCACTGGAGTCTCAGAAGGCGCAACTGAAGGCTCAGCCGACGGCGACGTTGCAACCGGCGCCGTTTGGTTTCCCCCCATGTCTCCGAGGTAACCGTATGGGGTGATGTAGGCAATTTCCTTCGTGTCGCCCCAAACGCCCACGGCTATGCCAACGGTTTGCCCAATATTCTTGCCGAAATAAAACACTGACTCCCATAACGGATAAAGCGCCAAAGGATCCCTAACCGCGCTGCCGGGATTCACGAAATGGTCATTTGGGTCTCGGTTGTATATCTGTCCAGGTATCATGTTGAGAGCAATAGTGTAAGTCATGCCTGACCAGTCAGGTTGCGCAGGGATCAAAACGCCATCTTCGCCAACCAAAGTCAAATTGTAACTTTTCGCCGCGGCAAAAGCTATCTCTACCGCTTCCGCCTCAGAAATAACGCTAAAGCAACCAATGGTGAAAAAGCCCCATGTATCTTTGAAATAAGTTGCGTTGTCTTCAAAAGTGATTTCCAAGCGTTTGTTGTATGCGTCAACTCCATTGGCAGTATAAATCCATTTAAAGCTGATAAGGGTCCTATTGAAATTTGCTTCATTATATGTGATGCGGGATACTTCTAGTTTTGTGTTGCCCAAAATTGTGCTTGAAGATGTTAGTTCATTGACGTTGTTGAGCATGTTGAGCGCTGTGGTTAGATGAGATGTAGTTATACCATAGTCGTTGGCGAAGATTTGGTATTTTCGTAATATGCTTTTTGCTTCATCAACGGGGTTAGCTGATGGAGGTTGCGCGTAAATTAATGGTCCTTGATTGGGAAGGATATCGATAGCAAATATATACTCGTTGTAAAAGATTCCCATTATGCCTATTTTCCTACCATTATAATCAAGTTGACAGCTAATTACTTCCTGCTTTACGAGACCGCCAAAATTGTAAGGATAAGTTACTCCAGAACTGACGGTTACGTTGTACTTGGCAAGGTCGAGCCCGATAACGTTGCTTAAGAACACTAACAGTTTATCTTTCCCAAACGGATTAGTTTTATTTGTTACCTCTGCTCCTGAAGCGTGAATAAGTAGAACCGATACCAGCAGCAAAATAACTGCTACAACACTCAGTTTTTCTTTGAAGTGTTTCATTCGGTTTCCCCTCCTTAATAGGGCAAAATCAAGTTACTGTTGCCGAATACTCGCATGCGACTATACCACCAGCCCCCAGGGCCACTCCCAGTAGAATTCCTCCACTCTCCATTATAGAGTTTTGAGGTATAAAACGGCGTGCCGAGTGTCATTTGTGAGGCAAAGTTAAGGGAGTATTGTATTGTTTGATGTGTTCCACTATTATAATATCCCAACGCACATCGGTAGAAGTAGTATGGGAACCATTTAAACTGCGTGCTATCATAGCCTGTAGGGTTCACCATCCAAGGTGAAATGGTTTCCCAGCCTACATAGCAGTAGCTCCCGTAATCAGGAGAATTATAACCGTCAATGCTTAAACTTGACGAACCAGTCCACGCCAACGGCATACCCACAACAGTAGGCGGTGTGGAATAGGGGTTGACAACAAACCCATATTTGGTGTTGGGATTAGCAGGCGGCGGATAAGTCGGGCTAGGCGCTGGAGAAGTGATTCCAGGCACATTGTACCAGTCCCCATTCGAAGTGTACCAGTAAAGCCCACCATTCGCGCAAGTCCATATGAACGCAAAGTACTGCTTGCTCGGTATGGGCTGCCACCAGCTGTTTGGCGGAGGCCAAAGATAATAGTTAGCATACTTATAGACATCATAATCAAAAATATCTTGACCGTTATGCCCGTAAAAACCGAGATAACCAAAGGGCTGCGGGTTTCCTCCCGTAGGCTTAAAGTCTCCAACCCACCAAGTCGTCGCCCAAGTAACACCGTTGTTGGGCGACTGGCAGTACTGAAGCACTTGAGCCACATACCCAAGCTGCGTATAGGTTCCATAAGCATTTGAAGACGCCCATGTGCCAGTATTATAGAAATTCCAGTAAATCTCGTTGCAAATCCAAGACTGAGCATCACCCTCGCCAGCGGGATACCCGGACGGCGCAAGATGACCCCACTGTACAGCAACCTTGGTCGCCGCTGCCGATTTTACATCCAGCGTTGATGCCGCAGCAGCAAGCAAAAGCAACAGTGCGCAGGTAGCTATACAAGGTTTCCTCATTTTCATTCGCACCTTATATAATTAACGCACTACTTCCACTCAGTAATTAAAGTGCAAAGTTATATTAAAATTTGTTTAAAAATTCGATTCTAAATTGAACTCGTTGCAAATAAAACAAATTAATCATGCATGTGAAGCACGGTTTAACCTGCATCCGCCATGTCGCTAAAGCGTAGTCTTGCTAGATCATATTATTCAATCTTGAGGTGGCGCTGGCAATAGGAAACCTGAGCAACGCGGCTACTCCGCCTATGGCGCGAAGTTTGTCGCCTGCTTCATGCTCCGAACTGATTACTGTGTTGTCTCCGCCGTGCTGCTCGACAGCCTGCATAAGTGCTTCAAGGTGCAAGCGCTGTTCGTTGTTGGCGTTACGCAGCATCGTGTCGACTATGGCCAGTTTTTCAACCGCGCCCATTTTCACCGCGTGCTCAACCGCTTCAAACCCATAAGCAACGGTGGCGTCGCCCTTTCCAAGGCGCTTCATTACCTCCTCCATGACCTCAGCCTCGTCCACTATGCGCAGCTGCCTTGCGGCTTTCGAGAGCACGCCGGAGCGAACTGCTTCGTAAATGCCTGCGGCTCCGCCGTTGTTTATGCTTTTAACGTCTACAACCAACCTTGCTATGTCCGCTGCTTCTTCAGCGAGGAATTTTGCGAAGTCATTTTTCACGAAGCCCACGCCGATAATCACAATGGGATTATGCGATGGCGTCCAAAGCTGCGCTAAACTATTCAGCACGCGGCGGAAGTATGCTTTTGCGGCGGCCGAGCGGTTTTCAGCTTCCAGCTTGCCGGGCAGCTTTACGCGCTCTTCCACTTTAATGTCTACGCCGTACTGCCTTGTTTCTGCTATGGCGTAGCCCTCGTCGTCAATGGCCACAATGAGCAGGGGCTTTTCGGTTTTGCTTGCCAGCGTTAGCCTATCAAGAAGGTGCTTGGGCCACTCCTTTTTAACGATTGTCAAAGGCTGGTTTAGGGCTATGCTAAGCGTGTGATGCGCGCCTTGCGGAATTATGTCCGGCGCATGGCAGATAACGCCATGAACCCGCAGCTTGCCCATGAATTTGTCCCAGCTGACAGATTCCACCTTCACGCCCATGAAGGCTGAGATGCGCTCGCCACTTTTTGGCCGAGAATACTCCTGCTCGGATTTTATGGCTCTTGAGGAGTAAGCGTAAACCTCGTCGCCCTTGTAGATGACATTGTACAAGTGCCAGAGATCATCCTCTGAGGTTGGAATGACTTTCACGAAGCCTTGCTGAAGGTTCCTCTCAATGATCTTCACTTTTCTGCCTCTCGAATAGAGAATAGTACAGCGAGGGTAAATAGCTTTCACCGCAGACTTTTCTTTTTGTGAGTCGACTAATTGAATCGAAAGGCTATTATCCACCCTTTACATCATGCTTTAATTTCTAAAAGGCTGTTGAAGGGCTGAAGCTTTGATACTTGCAGAGTTTAAGTATGAACCGGGAAAGGTGGAGAGAGGCTACAATAACAGGACGCTTTACGTGAATCTCTCCAGCATGCAAATTGCCAGCAAACCAGTTTCTGAGAAGATGAAGGAAACGTTCACGGGTGGCCGCGGCTTCAACTTGTGGCTGCTCTGGAACGCTTTGCCCAAAGACCGCGTTGTGCGGTGGGATGATCCGGAAAACGAAATCTGCATTGCCTCAGGCCCATTAGGCGGCATTCCGGTTTATCCTGGCAGCGGCAAAAGCATTGTGGTTTCCATTTCACCGTTAACGAATATGGTTGTGGACTCTAACGTCGGCGGCTACTTTGGGCCTTACTTGAAGTTCGCCGGTTGGGATGCGCTTGAAGTGCAGGGCAAGCCAAAATCTGAAGTGGTCATATTCATTGACGGGGATGAATGCAAGGTTCAGGTGGAAACCGCTGACGAGTTGCCCTCGGAAGCGCACTTGATTACTGACATATTGGCGGAGAAGTATGGTAAGGAAAATCCGATCAGCATATCTGTGGTTTCCTCTGGACCAGGCGCGGAGCACACATTGATCGGCTGCTTAAATGTTTCATGGTATGACGCGGCTAGGCGTGTGCACCGGCTGAAGCAGGCGGGCAGAGGCGGCATAGGCACGGTGCTGCGGAACAAGCGGATAAAAGCCATTGTTGTCAAGTATTCTGGGCGGATAACAGTTGAAAGTAACGGTCCCGCTGACGCGGCATTGGTGAAGGAGGTCGGAACTGCCCATAACAGGGAGATAAGAATGCTTGATCCGAAACAGAATGAAATGTCCATTATCGGGTCGCCGCAGCTTGTGTCAGCAATGAACAATTTCGACTTGCTGCCCGTGAACAATTTCCGTTATGGTTCACATCCTGAAGCTGAAAAGCTTGGACGTGAAGTTTACCGCAACAAGTTCCATAAGGGTTTTGACGGCTGCTGGATGGGCTGCGCTCTGTCATGCGCACATGTCGTCAAGGACTTTGAGCTTAAAACTGGCCCGTACAAGGGGCAAAAGGTGTTCGTTACTGGCCCAGAGTATGAGACTGCAGCGGCGGTTGGCAGTAACTGCGGCATCTTCGATGTTGATCATGTTATTGAGATGAACTTTTACTGTGACATCTACGGATTGGACACCATAAGCGTTGGCACTGCTACGGCTTTCGCCATGGAATGCTACGAAATGGGCTTAATCGGCAAGGAAGCTACAGGCGGATTGGATTTGCGGTTCGGCAACAAGGATGCGGCGCTGGAGCTGGTGCATCAGATGGCGCGGGGCGAAGGCTTCGGCGCCGTTGTGGGGCAGGGCATAAGGCGGATGAAAAAGATTTTCGCCGAGAAATACGGTGCAGACCCGGCTATTATGAACGACATTGGGATGGAGGCGAAGGGCTTAGAGTTTTCAGAGTATGTTACTAAGGAGTCGCTGGCGCAGCAGGGCGGCTATGGGCTGACATTGAAGGGCCCGCAGCATGACGAGGCGTGGCTGATATTCCTAGACATGGTGCATAACTTGATGCCTACGTTCGAGCAGAAAGCCGAGAGCTTGCATTGGTTCCCCATGTGGCGCACATGGTTCGGGCTTAACGGCTTATGCAAGCTACCCTGGAACGATGTTGTGCCAGAAAACAATAAGCAGACGAAGGAGCCCGCAAAGGTTATGGCGCACGTGGAGAATTATGCCAAGCTGTTTTATGCGGTTACTGGCAAGAAAGTTACTGTGGATGATTTGATACTGATGAGCGAGAAGGTTTACAATTTCCAGCGCATCTTCAACCTGCGCATGGGCTATGGCACACGCGAACACGACGCCATACCATACCGCGCCGTCGGCCCAGTCACAAAGGAAGAGTATGAGAGCCGCAGAGAACGCTATGATAAGCAGCTTAAGGAGAAGCTTGGCATCGACCCCGCGGGCAAGTCAACAGAGGAGAAAATAGCCATTTTGAGGCGGCATCGCGAGGCGGAGTATGAGAAGTTGAAGGATGCAGTTTACAAGCGTCGCGGTTGGACACCCAACGGAGTGCCTACAATAGAAAAGGCGAAAGCGCTCGGCATAGACTTCCCAGACGTAATCACACTCCTCAAAAACAGCACTTGAAAAAGCATTGCATCAGAGTTCAGATATCCGCTGCGGGTATTATAAGATAAATCTGTGAAATACGGAAGGCATGGCATAAATTTAAACGGGAAACGAATATTTGGCGGCTATTAGCCATTCATTGCAGAAACCTATAGAGGGGTCTATCACGGCAACATCTTGAGCTTCCCCATTAAAAAGGGAAATCACGTGACAATCGATACAGATAAATTGTTCACTCCTCAGAAGTTTAGCCATCCTGGCATTCGTGGTTTGCATGATCGCTGTGGCAGTAGCTGTTTCCGTCCTCCTATTGGCGATGACATTAGACTTGTTGATCGGTGATCCATCGCCAAATTACCCGGAGAAAACTACTTTCAAACTACATCCAGCCGTGCTTATGGGCAAACTTATCAAGAAGCTGGAGCCGCATTTTAAGGATGCAAAACCCAAAGTAGCCAAACTAAAGGGTGCTCTGCTAGCGTTAACTGTGATTGCAGCTTCAACGCTCCCTATTTTCCTCGGATTATGGGCCGCCTACGTCTTTTTCGGCGTAATAATCTACGCAGCATTTGCCATTATACTCTTGAAGCTAACGATTTGCATAAAGCTTGAAACCGACTGGGCAAAAGCGGCAACCGCAGCCATCGCGGCAAACGACTTAAATGAAGCCAAGAAATACTCGCACTTTTCACGGCGAGACTCCACAAACCTAACAGGCTCGCAAATCAGCTCCGCAGTTATTGAATCCATGGCGGAAAACCTAATCGACTTCAAAATCTCACCGATACTTGCATACTCGTTCTTTGGCGTTTCAGGCGCAATCGCCTTCAAAGCAGTCAACACCCTCGATGGCATGGTCGGCTTCAAAGACAGCGAACACATCCACACAGGCTGGTTCAGCGCAAACCTCGACACGGTAGTCAACTATGTTCCAGCACGCTTAACCGCAGTACTTATCGTGATAGCCGCCGCCATAATCGGAGAAGACTACAAAACCGCATGGAAAATCGCCCGCCGAGACCACGCCAAAACGCCCAGCAGAAACCACGGCTGGCCAATGGCAGCCATGGCAGGAGCCTTACGCGTGCAACTGGAAAAGCCAGGACAATACATTCTCGGCGATCAAATCGAACCGCTTACCCCGGACAAGATACTAAAAGCACTGAAACTCAGGAACGGCGCGCTGCTGTTATGCCTACTCTTAAGCTTACCCATAATTTTGCTCACGAGAATGTACTTTTTTCCCTACTAACTCCAGGCTGGCGTAGCTGCAAAACCTATTAATCGCACGTTCTCAAATAATTCCATCAAAAAAGGGATGCAGTGCACCATGGCCAGCACGTTTTCTCCGCAACGCCAAATTCTCATGAGCCATCAGCGTTCAACAAAAAATAAACTGCAGAACGCAGGTACACATTATGCGTGTTTGCCTGATTAATCCGCCGCGCATTCAGCCGAAAGCATGGGGTAAACCAAGCGTTTTTCAACCCATAGGCTTAGCGTACATAGCAGCCATACTGGAAAAGCAGCATGAAGTGTGCATAATAGATGCGCCCACAGAAGGCTGGCGAAACCTACAGCACATGGATGAAACAAAATACCGCGTCGGCTTAAGCAACGCAGAAATAGCAGATAGGCTCAAACGCTGGGCGCCAGATGCGATTGTAGTGGAGATTCCATTTTCAGGCTGGTCCAAAACCGCGTTTGAAGTCGCAGCCATCGCAAAAAGCATTAACAGTAACATCAGCACGGTGCTGGAGGGACAGCATCCTTCCGCGCGTCCTGAGGGCTGCCTCGCAAATCCCAATGTTGATTTCATCGTTATAGGTGAACCAGAAAACACCATATACGAATTAATCAACGCACTGGACATGGAAGCAGGAAATTTTGAACAAATAAAAGGAATAGGGTTCAAAAAAAATGGCGCACCAGTCATCACGCCGCCGCGGCCTTTGCTGGAGAATCTGGACGCGCTTCCTTTTCCAGCAAGACATCTTCTCCCAATCAAAGCGTATTATGAAGCCGTTAAAGAAAACCCGCTTAGAGGCGAAATCTACAAGCCCTGGACGGCGCTGATAACCAGCCGCGGCTGCCCATACGAATGCATCTTTTGCACGCACCACATAGTTTGGGGAAGAAAATGGCGTGGCAGAAGCCCCGAAAACGTGATTGCCGAAATAGAACACGTCATCAAAACCTACAATGTTAAGCAGATCGACTTTCTCGACGATAACATGACTCTTGACAGAAAAAGGATGGAAAACATCTGCGACCTCATCATAAAAAAAGGCTTGAAGTTTGAATGGTTCACCCCAAACGGCGTCAGAGCAGACACTCTAGACGAAAAACTCTTAACCAAAATGAAAAAGGCTGGATGCAAGAAAATCCGAGTCGCGCCAGAGTCTGGTGTACAACGTGTCGCAGACCAAATTATCAAAAAAGGTCTTGACCTTAAGAGCGTAGAGCAAGCTGTTGCCCTATGCAAAAAAGTTGGAATTAAGGTAGGCTGCTTCTTTGTAATAGGCTTCATAGGCGAAACGAAAAAGGACATACAGGAAACCATAAACTACGCCTACAAGCTTCGGCAACTCGGCGCAGAAAGCTTCGTCTTCAGCATAGCCACACCCGTCTATGGAACTAGACTTTATGAGCAAGCAAAAAGAGAAGGCTTCTTAAGAGAATGCTTCAGCGATGAGGCCTTAGCTGGCGCGGAACCGCTTATTGAGACGCCGGAATTTTCAGCCGATGAACTGCGCGACCTATGCATGCAAGCCAATCTTGTTAATCCCATCTTTACTCGTGACAAGATAATAAGAGCCATGAGAAACCCACGAAAAACATTAAGGACACTGTTAGGAAAAAGATGAAGCCAGATCCTAAGCAACACACATAAATGTTCAGCTATGCCTTTAATGGCAAACAAACTTTAGGCATTTACTGGCTCGGCACTTTGTGCTCGGAGCTTTCTTTTCCTAAGAAAGGCTAGAAAAGCCAAAATCACAACGATGCTAGTAAGGGAAACTATAATCGAAGGCACCGTTATCCCTATTGGTGATAAGCCTAAGAATAGCCCAGAAACTCCAACTATACTGAAACTTAGGGCCACTGACAAAACAGCTTTTTCAACTAAATCCAATTTCCCTTCCTGAAACAAAACGCTGACAAGACAATAGCCTGGAACAACAGCAACAAAGATGAAACCAAACACGTACGTGAATACTGAAAATGGCGAAGCACTAGGAACCAGGTAAACACAAAGCAGAGTCAAAGCTGTATATAATAAGACTATTCCAAGCCAACTAGAAGCCTTCAACCTTTTTATCCTTCAACAAATTTAAAGCAAACTTCAAAAAATAAAAAGAGAGAATTAGAGAAAGATCTTGTAGATCGGATGCTGCTCATGTAGCGGTCTAATGTCCAAGTCGCCCATCGCAGATGCAATATACGTGTCAACTATAGCCACTGCGGGGAAGACGAAGTCAGACTGCTCAGCCGGCCCGAACATCAGCCAGTTAGCACCCAGAGTCTGCATTATAGCATTGGTAGCAGTTCTAGTGCCAAGACGGAATTCCTTAGGAACATGTGCCTTAACCCAGCCCATAGTGGTAACAACGTTTCCAGTGCCCAATCCCGTCGGATGACCGTATTTCTCCTTTATTTTTGGTATCGCTCTAACAGCAGTGCCCATGTCTGGTTCAAACGCGGGAATAGCAGTGTCAATCAACGGTTTTGTGATTCCACCCTCTTTGGCCAAGGCTAAAGCTTCTTCTAAGACTTGCATTTTCCCTTCAAGGCTATTATCCTTTGGATTGTCAGCCAGCACGATTGACGCAGTGATCCCGCATTCCTTGACCTTCGCCGCTTCAGCTTTGGAGACACCTTTGTAGAATGAGTTGTATATGCACCTGTCTTGAAGACCAGCATTCTTGATGATTTCCGCGCCCGCCATACGCGTCTTCGGGCTCATGGCGTCCAACATAATCGGCGCATCAGTTTTGTCAGCAACGAAAGGAATATACTTTGAAAAAGCTTCCTCGGTGGTTCCAACGACATCTAAAGCAAATGGCACACCAGTCAAGTCGCGCAATGTCTCCATCTTGTTGATTATCGCTTCCGCTTCTTTTGCGTCAAATATTCCTCTGTTCGCGTCTTGCACCATTTTCTGACCAAGCCAGAAAATAGAGCCTATCAAGAAAGTTGGTAGCTCTCCTGGTTGACCGCCTACTTGCACTTTTCCTATTTGGTATACCTTTTGTTCTGTATTGAACTTAAACATCTTGCCTCATCTGAACCTAAAATTTACTTTTTCTTTTCAGCTATTGCTTTCTTTGCTAGTTCAACGCCTTCTTCCTTATTCTTACCGAATAAAGCTCCGAAAGCATCAGCATCTTCCTTTTTCACCGCGGCACCGCCCATGATAATTATCAGTTTTCCTTTAAGCCCAGCAGCTTTCAGCGATTCATCCAGTTTTGCAAGGTTGTTTTTCGCAGGCACCGTGTTAATTGAAAGTGCCAGTATATCAGCATTGGACTCTTTGACTTTGTCTACAAAAACTTGCGGTGCAACACTTTTGCCTGCATCGACAGTTTTGAAGCCAGCGCGCTTCAATGCCTTCCTAACCGCTTCTTTGGCGGTATCATGCATGTCGGGTTCAAGATTGCCGATAACAACGGTTCCAAGTGGGTTTTCAGGTTCAGGTGGCTCTTTTTCCATCATAGATTTAAGCCATGACATTTTAACTTACTTCCCTTCAGGTTTTACCCTCGCTTTTTATATTTGAATATCATATTTAAACTTTAACTCTGAATCTATATTAACCATTCAAGAAATAAGAAAAACATGCTTGGGAAGGCTGAAAATGCACAAAATAGCAAGTGAGACGCGCCTGCTGTTCCTTATTTTAACAATTGCCTTTCTATATCGGATACTGCTGATGAGCTGGGCAATTTACCCGCCAGGCGCTGACATCGGGTTACACCAAAGCGTCATCAAGTCAATTGTGCTTTCTGGTAATACAGATTTCCTCTGGAACAACTATCAAATGGGCGGCGGGCTTTCCCTAACATTCCCAGGATACCACATCTTCGTGTCCTACATAATTTTATTAACAGGCATTCCTGATTATTTGACCCACTCGCTAGTTGTTTCCTTTTTTTCCGCACTCATTGTATTAGTTGCGTATCTAATCACACGAGCGGTGTGGATGGAATCAACTGCCTTAATAATCGCGTTTTTAGTGGCAATTTCGCGGTTTGACATAGAAATGCTACTGTGGGGAGGCTACCCTAATGTCATAACGTTGATGCTCATACCTTTAATTTTTTACTTATTCTTGCAAAAAAACAAATTTTCGTTGCTGCCGTTTCTCGCCGCAACCTCCCTTTTATCTGGAACGCTGTTCCTAACGCACTCCCTAAGTGCAAGTATGTTCTTGGGCATAACATTTGTCGCTTCGATTTTTACTTTAATTTTTTCCAGAAAAACTGGCATGTCAAAAAGGCAGGTTCTCACATGGTTTTTACCCGTTATCCTCGGGGCAGTGCTTGTTTCGCCTTTTCTGGTTGAAGTTGCACCGGCTTATTTAAGTGACAATAGAGAAGCATTTACAGGCGGCATATCAGACATCCGGCAAGCACTGCTTTCGACAAGAGTACTTCCTCTAGAGTGGGTGATTCCCCTTTTCGGCTCGGTTATCTTTTTCTTCTTGTTCTCTAAAAAATACAAAGGCAATTTCTTCACAGTTCCCGTCTTTCTCTTCGTTTCATGGATCTTAGTGCCCATGACTTTTACCCAGGGATACTTGGTGGGAATGTATACAGACTATAATCGATTCTTATACTTCATCATATTGCCAATTATAATCTTGATTGGCCTTGGAATTGATCATGGCGCAGCCTTCTTTGCTCGCATAATAGACACGTACTTATCCCTAACCAAAAACGCACCAACGACGAAGAGCGTAAGCAAGGCAAGCTCAAAACTCATGCGGCGCTTGTCGCGTAAAAACCTCTACACTGGCTTTGTTCTCGGCTTGTTGCTGTTCTCGTTTTTATGCGTACCACTCTTCGTAACTCCCATTCAAGGGGTAACAGTGCAAAGCTTCTACCAAGTAATGAATGACAAAGGCTATGAAGCAATAGAATGGGCTAGGCAGAATACCCCTGCAGGTTCAGTGTTTGTCTCCGATGCGCTCTATGGTTGGTGGTTTTCAGGTTTCGCAGAACGCCCAACCTTAAGCGCTGTTGATCCGCAGTATTTGACGCTTGCCCGCGAGCTTGAACCTGCAAAGATAGCGAAAAACCTGCTTGACACAGATTACCTAATCGATAATGGACTAATTCAGGTTCGAGAAGACGGCGGCTACATTGGAAGACATAACCCGATGTTTCTGGCTAAGCTAAACTGGACCTATTTCCCCTATCCTTTCATGCACTTCAATAACAGCGCAACAGAAATCAAATACCGCATTGGCGAAGAAGTGCAGTCTTTAAGCTTAATTCAGCTTTCAGTAAAAGAAATGCTGGTGGAAAACGACGCCGAGCAAATGCACGCCACTATCACCGTGAAAAAGGGCAATGACTTTTTCAATTACACGCAGTTAACAACAGTTTATAAAGGAGCACAGTTTGTTAACATGACCGTTACTTTAGAGAGTACACTTGATGACGTTTGTTTGGACTGGCTTACGTTCACAGTGCACAGTAAAGGCAAGGTAATAGTTACACTCCAAAATAAAACAGTCGGTTTGTTAGATGAGGGCGTGAAAGCTTTGGCGCAATTGATTTTCGATGAATCAGAATTAAACCTCAAAGTGGTCAACAATGAAAATCCATGCATACTCGAATTAGAATACAACTTGAAAGGTAAATCTAAAGCGCAGATTCAGCTTCTAGCAAGCGCTTTTTCGGTTACAGACAACCCAAGCACGTATAAAAACCCAGAAAACACAAAAAAGAGCATGACGGACATAGTCTTGAGTAATCTTGAATCGCTTCAAGAAGGCAAGCTGCTTAAACCACATCAAGAGGAGAAAGAGTACGGCATCTTTGTATTTGATTACAAGAAAGCAATAAAAGACTGGGCTATTTCCTATGTTGCCTGTCGAGATACGGAATTAATCCCAAAATTCGCAAAGGATCCCATGTTTAACCTCGCGTTTATTAACGATGAGGTAGCAATATTTGGGGTTAAACGATCTTAAACCCAAGAGAGGAGGCAACTGCAGTCTTGGCGCAGAAACTTGAAAACCAAAAATTTTTCGAAGCGATTTTCGGGATGGCTTTCTCAATATTTATTTTGGTGCTTTTTTATGCGCTCATATCAATGAACGGCGTGGTTCTAGGAAATGATCCTGCTGTCCATTTAGAAAAGGCCCAGATATTTCTACGAACTGGCAAGATACCCTTAGAAAACCTGGGTTGGGCGCCGCCACTCTACTCGATCATGCTTGCGGCGTTCATTTCTTTTACTGGTGCAAGCAGCATTGAGCAGATGATCTTTTTGGTTAAGGCGGCTGCCGTAATTATCGACTGGCTACTGGTGTTATCTGTTTATTTAATTGGCGTCAAATTTTTCAGCAAAAAAACAGGGGTTGCCGCCGCAATTTTACTTTTAATGTGTGTTCCAATGTATGAAATCAACCTGTGGGGCGGCTACACAACCATACTTGGATTAGCTTTCATGCTCCTGCTACTCTTATATTTGCCTTCAGCAAAAGATTTCACACATGTTGTAATTACCTTCTTAGCAGGCTTTTCGTTAGTTTTGTCCCATCAGTTGACCACGTTTGTAATCGCCTTAATCCTTCCACCAATCCTCCTCGTTTTACTCATAAAATCTAGGGGTACATACTTCAAAGCGTTAGTGGCATTGATTCTGGGCGGCGGGTTAGCGTTTTTCCTTTACTATTTCAAGGCGACAATAGCGTACGTTGACGTGCTCATTGAGCATGTATTCCTAACGCAGAAGGCTTACGTCTATCAGATTCCATACGTCAGCCTTAACGCTTTCATGATGAATTTTGGGTTCATACTCATAATTGCGCTAGTCGGCATTTTTATTGCATTCTCTACATTAAAAGCAGAAAAGCACTTGACGTGCTTTCTGATTTTACTCTTAAGTTTCCTTGTGCCCCTTGTTTTGTCGCAATCGCATATGTTTGGGTTATATCTACCTTTTCAATGGTTCGTTTATTATTTGATGCCGCCCATGGCTATTCTAGCAGCCGTTGCGTGTACAGCTATAATTGATCAGGTCGCAGCCTTCTATCTCAAGTACAAAAGAAGATGGAAGAAGATACAGTTGCAGGCGATAATTCTTGTGCTTATTGTTTTGGCATCTTTGATTTTTCTGTTTCGTTCAGGAGTCGTCTATGGGAAAATCATGGAAGCCAGCGTGTACTATTCAACAACTGATTTGAAAGCGTACGATGCAGGCGTTTGGCTTAGGAACAATTTTCAAGAAGAAGCAACCGTGGTTGTTACAGAAGTTCCCGGTTTTTGGTTCCAACTGTTCTCAGGCAAGACTGTTATAGCGCAGACGAGTCCTACAGTCGAAAGAAACGTGATTGCTGAGGCGGTTTTAGACTTAACTTACGAAGTTGAGCACCCGCTAACTTTGATCAGGGTGTATGACATGACCAAAGGTGATGTTTCTGACGAAAGCTACGTTTCCATAAACCATGTTTGGTACATGGTCTCATACTCGGCAGCAGATGGGAACTTCATCTCATACAATGTAGACGGCGTTGAAAAAAGAACACAGTTGTCTAATTTTAACAGGGAAACGATTTTTGACGACGCGGCTTCTACTAAAAAGCTGTTAATCCGCTACTTCAATGATGAAATAAGCATTAAACAAACGATTTTAATTCAAAACGACAGATACCCAATAAATGTTACTTGGGCAGTATCGCCTCTAAAAAGTAGCGTCAGCAATGTCTCACTGTATTTGAGTACTTTCTTTGACTTACAATTCTCCTTCGAGAAGGCGTATGTTCCAGGAGTATTAAGCTGGGAAAACCCCTGGAGCCGCCCCACGTACATTCACGGAAATGATTGGGCAGTAGTGAACTTTACCCGCTCAACCTTGACAGATAACTACATCGGTTTCTATGATGCAAAAAACGAGGTAATCTTTGCACTGAGCTTTAGCGAGCTACCTGATTGGGGAAACGTGGGTGTTTTGGCAAGCAACCAGATAGACGCTGTGCGCGTTCAGTACAACTTTGACAGGATCAGCGTTAACCAAACGGCCTCTTTCACGTATCAAATTCTTACGTTTTCGAAAAACAGCCAGCCTGAAATGATGCGGCTAAGCGAGGTGAAAAGTCTATTTACAGCTAAACTCGCTACGCCTTTTGAAGTACGAAGCCGAGACTACCATGAATTCATCAAAGAACGTAACATCAAATTTATCGTTTATGACAGAAACAAACTTGACACAAAAATTATCGGCTGCAGACGTTTAGAAGTAATCTATTCAAATGACAGATACGTAATTTTCAAAATTAAGAGTAACTTCTAAGAGAATTTACTTAACTACAAGTTGAAAGTGCAGGTAGACAAGGAAAGAGGATTATTGCCCTGATTGCGCTTCTCGAAGTACCTTAGGCACATATGCACAAGCAGGATCGCTTTGGAATAAGTCGCCGGTGTAATATTCGGCGCGTGTGCGGCAGCCTCCGCAGATTTCGCGGTACTCGCAGACGCCGCACTTGCCCTTAATGTTGCTTTTGTCTCTTAGTTTAAGGTGAAGTTCGGAACGCTGCAGCTCATCCCATGTTTCACGCAAACCTTTAGATTTAACGTTTCCAACACGGTAGCCTTCGTGGAAACCGCATGATCGGTAGTCTCCGTTTTCTGTGACGCTGATGTAGTTTCCGCCGATTGTGCACTTACCCAGAAAACGCTGGGTGAACCAGTCCCAGAAGTCAGCTGGGTTTCGTTGGCGCACAATTCGAGCGTAAAAGGGTGCATAAACATTTACATGCACTTGATCAGCATACTTGACTTGCAGATCGTAAATGTTGTTAAACGCCCACTCATATTCCTCAGGAGAAGGCGCCAAATTAGGCATGTTAGGATCAGCGCGGCCTACGGGCACCAAATTGTGGAAAACAACCATTCGGGCTTTGTGTTCAGCTGCCAGCTTAACCACATGCTCAGCGTCTTTGAGGTTATACTTAGTCATAGTTGTAACTATGCAGTCGAGGATGCCATTTTCTGATAGACGTTTCATAGCGTAAAGCGCCTTATCATAGCTACCCTTGCCGCGTATAATGTCGTTTGACTCCCTAGCGCCGTCGATGCTGACGGCTGTGTGAACTTCATGACGAACAAGGTTATTAAGCCGCTTCTCATCAAAGGCAAACCCGCTGGTTATGAGGCTAACTTCGAAACCAATCTTTTTCGCATATGCTATTACATCAAAGATGTCTTCGCGAACCAAGGGTTCGCCGCCGCTAATGCCGAACCAGGGAGAGCCGAAATTATAAATTTCATCTACAATCTTGCATGCAGTCTTAGTATCTACTTCAGCGTCTTTAGCGTATTCAGGCGTGTAACTGCAATACATGCAGTTGCCTACACATCTCCGCGTACATCTCCAAGTGACCATGTACAAAGGCGCTTTTTTCGAAGCCATCAAGCTCACAAGCAAATTTAGATAAAACCTTTATGATATAAGAGTTACGATAAAAACCCCTAATTTCAGCATCATAAGTGAAAGAAGCAAAAAAGCGTAAAACTAAAAACAGCATTGTCCATCTTTTTTCTGGAAATTCATCCAGAACCTGAAAACGTGATGTCAGATTGTTTAGGCTGAGGGCGTCTGCGTTTGTAACGCTTGATTACCACCACAGCAACAATGGCCACTGCAGCAGGCAGGATCACGGCTAAAGCTTGAAGCAACATGGCCTTAACGGGATTTACCACAGCAAAGCATACAGTTTCCGACGCGGCAGTGTTGCCGAAGCCGTCAACGGCGTAAACTGTCAACGCATAAGCGCCCTCAGCCAGCCCAACCAACGTAACATTCCCATCCACAGGCCTACG
>Ga0315298_1001981_pt1 | contig 36204 bp, 26 predicted proteins | sample WHS_1_MG_FD_203077 | JGI IMG/M metagenome (GOLD analysis project Ga0315298, IMG submission 203077) | Extremophilic microbial mat communities from Washburn Hot Springs, YNP, Wyoming, USA - WHS_1_MG | ecosystem: Environmental > Aquatic > Thermal springs > Hot (42-90C) | place: USA: Wyoming...
TCCTGCTGCAGGGCTATTCGCATAACCTCGGCGTCTTGGATCTCCAGCTTTCGCATATCGGTCTCCTTTCTGGAAAAAGCTTACCAGAAAATCCCGATATGCGCAATTATTTCAGACGCTATGTATAATTCGGGATAATTTCAATATGCTAGCCTGTCCAATGCGCCCATTTTTGGATTACTTGGGACGGCAATGATTGGAGATGGCTTGAGCAAGGAGGTGAAGACGATCGCGCGCTGGGTTCGGGTCGACCGGAACGTCGCGCGCCTTTACCTCCAGTTAGAGGGGCTTGGACATTTCTCTGTGGCCTCTGATTCGACCTCCATCAATACGAATCCAGCGGGCATGGCCCAGATCGAAAGCGGCATCGCGGACGTGAACATGAGCATTCTCACGTTCTGGAACGTGGACATGTTCAACCCGAACAACCCGGACGGCATCACGGACAAGGACCGCTTCGCAGTCGCGCCCACTGCGGGCCTCGTGTACCGGCCCGGAGGAATCGACTCCAGATGGGTCTTCGGGTTTTCCCTGGCAGCGCCGGACGCTCTGGCCACGGACTGGACCGTAACCTCCAATTACTTCAACGCCGTGCCTGCGCCGCTCAACCCCGACCCGGACACCAACCGCACATCCAGGCTGAATGCCTATTCCGAATGGATCCATCTGCGCCTCTCTCCCGCCGCGGCCTACTCGATCACGAAAACCCTCTCGGTAGGAGCCCGGTTCGGTCTGGACTACATGACCCTGGACCTGAGAGCGCCCCTGGGCCGCGCGTACCTCGATCTGGGCACGGCGGACGCCTTCGGCTTTTCCTTCGGTTTTGGGCTCCTGTACCGGCCTTCGGACCGTCTCCGGATCGGCGTGAGCGGCGAAACCCGGGCGTACATGGCTGACCTGGATACTCGAAAAGGAGACGCCTTTGTAAAACTCGACGTGAGCGGCCTCGATCTCGGCCTGGGGCCGTTTCCGGGCGGGACGATCCTTGAGTTCGACGACATGAAAGCTTCGGTGAGCGGGTTCGACGCACCTCCGGTGATCGGCGTCGGCCTGGCCTTCGAGCCCACGGACCGCATTCTGGTCGGCGTGGATTACCGTTATCTTTTCTGGTCCTCAACGAACGATACCATGCTCATCCGGTTCCGCGGCGGGGACGTGGCCGCCATGCCGGTCGACCGCCTGAAAATCCCGTTCCGTTACGAGGATTCCAGCGTTGTGGCCGTGGGCGGAAGCTACAAGCTTATGGACTGGATGGTTCTAAGGGCCGGATACAACTACGGCGAGGTCGTAACGGCGCCGAACTTCGCCAATTATCTCGCCCCGGTTGTATTCGATCATCATCTGACTCTTGGCTCTTCGATCTTCCTCGGCAAACTTGAGCTGGCCGCTGCCTGGGTCCACTCGTTCCAGAACACGGTGAAAAACCCCGCAGAAAGCGGAGTGGACCAGTCCGTGACGAAACAGCTCGGCGGACTGCCCATCGACTCAGAGCTGAACAACATGAAGCTCGAGGCTTCCTGGGACGTCTTCGCTCTGCAGTTCAGCTACCGGTTCTGAGAGGCAGCGCGTCCTGGCGACTCCGCCCGGGCCCAGGGAGCGGGCGGAGGAGGCCCCTGCGAGATCCGGAAAGGATCCACCGTGGGCCGTTTGACACGCTCGAGGGGTTCTTGTAGCTTGGAAAAGTCGGGTCTCCGCAAGGGCCCGGCCGGCGAACTCAGCGCGCACCGCACGCCCGAGGAACGCCCCATGCTGCTCAAGCCCTCCCTGCCGAGGACCCATCGATACCAGGCATGGGAGGCGTTTACGAAGGGAGGCGGGCTGGCGCCGGGCGCCTTCTCGCCCCGCGTGGCAACGTCCTGGAAGCGATGTGCCGAGGCCAATCTGAATCCCCTGGAGATGAACATCTCCAGGGTTCTTTCCGAACAGGAATGGAAGGCCATCGTCGCCCGGAACGACCCGCTTCTGGACGTCTCCAAATCGAGCCTCCATCTGCTTGAAAAGAGTCTTACCCGGTTTTCCCACGCGATCCTGCTCTGCGATCCGGACGGAAACATCCTGTACCAGTCCGGTACGGGAAGGGTTTTGGAAGATTTCAACGAGGCCGGTCTCGTGGCCGGCGGCAATTGCAGCGAAACCGTGCTGGGCAGCACGGCGCCGGGGATCGTTCTCGTCGAGCAAAAGCCCGTCGTCGTGGTGCAGGAGGAACATTACAGTCGCATTTATCACTGGTGCTGCTGCGCCGCCGCGCCGATCGTGGATATCGACGGGAAGTTCCGGGGTTGCCTGGACGTGACGACTTCCTACGAACAGGCCCGGGAGATGCGTCTGCTTCTCGGACTGACCATGACCACGGTGCGCTCCATCCAGGCCCAGTTGCACGTTCAGCAGCTTCTGCGCCGCGCCGATGAAACCCGGGAGATCCTGAACTGTACCTTTGGCCTGGCTCAACAGGCTGTCCTGGTCTTAAATTCCACGGGACGCATCGTGCACGCAAATCCGCAGGCGGCGCACCTGCTCCGAAGGCCCCTGGCAGAGCTTGCCGGAACCGACTATCGCGCCCTCATGGAGTCCCCTGCCGTGGAAGAGACCTTGAGGGAGGCGCGAAGAGGGAGCGGGCCGCTGAAGCTTTTTCAGCCCGGCATGCCGGACAGACGGATTTTCGTTCACACCTACCCTCTCCATAGCCAGAGAGGCGGCCCCCCGGGGGCCGTGCTGCTTCTCCATGAAGAAAAACGCTCGTGGAGCGTGCCCGGAGCGCCCAAAGGCCGTGCCCGGGCGACTTATGCCTTTGACGACATCCGGGGCTCTTCGCCCTTGATGCAGAGGGCCAAAGAACTCGCCCGGCGGTTCGCCTCCACGGATCTGCCCATCCTGCTTGAGGGAGAAACCGGAACGGGCAAGGAGCTCTTCGCCCAGGCCATCCACAACCTGAGTCCGAGGAGCGAGGGTCCTTTCATGGCGGTCAACTGCGCCGCAATCCCCAGGGAACTCGTGGAAAGCGAGCTGTTCGGATACCAACCCGGCGCGTTCACCGGCGCCCGCAAAGAAGGGCAGGCAGGAAAATTCGAGAGCGCAGACGGCGGCACGCTCTTCCTGGACGAAGTCAATTCCATGGAGCCGGCCACTCAGGCCAAGCTCCTGCGCGTGCTGGAAAACGGGGAGGTCATGAGGCTCGGGGATTCGGCCTCCCGCCGGGTGGACGTGAGAGTCATTGCAGCGTCCAGTTCTCCTCTCCTTGAGCAAGTAAGGAGTGCGGGGTTCCGCGAGGACCTCTACTTCAGGCTCAATATTGTCCGGATCCGGCTCCCGGCTCTGCGCGAAAGAACAGAGGATATCGAAGAGATCGCGCTCCACGTGCTGGGCAAGGCCGCGGCGCGATACGGAAAACCGGTCCGCCGGATCCATCCGGACGTCTTGGACCGTTTCCGCAGGCACCCCTGGCCGGGCAATGTGCGGGAGCTGGAAAACTGCTTGAATTTCGCCGTCTGCCTGTGCGATGGCGAAACCATCGAGCTGGTCCATCTGCCGGACTCCCTCCTGGATCCGGCCGGACCCGACGCGACCGGCCCTTGCCGGAAGGCCCACACCCTGGAAAGGTCGATCGTTCAGGAGGCCTTGGAGTCCTCCGGAGGCCGCGTCGGAGAAGCGGCTCGGAAACTCGGTCTTTCAAGGAGCACTTTTTACAGAAGACGCAAGCAGTTCGGTCTCTGCCGCGGGCGGGCGGACAGGCCTCGAGAAGTTCGGGGCCCGGAGAACGAGTAAAAACCCCTTCTTCCCGAAAGCCAAAGGGGCCTGCCGACGCAAAGAACCCGCCTTTGGAATTCGATCGTTCTGGGTCCAGGTGCGTGCAGACCAGCGAGCCCCGCAACCGAGGCGTGCTCGCTTACACGACGAACTCGCTCAAGCCTGCTCCCGAAGAGGAGGCGGGCCATCGGGCGCACAAGGGAGGATAGCCGTGCGCAAGCGAGCGAAGAAGCGCTCCCAAAAAGCCGGTCTGCCCCCCGGGACCCTTGTCCACATCGGGGAGCGCAAGGCCGAGACCCCCCGAATCACGATTTTCGACTACGATCCGGACCGGTTCACCGAGAAGACCGTACAGACGGCCCAGGAGGCGATTCAGTTCCGCCAGCAGCCCACCGTCACGTGGGTCAACGTGGACGGGCTGCACGAGGTGGAGATTCTCCGCGAACTCGGCGAGGGCTTCGGCCTCCACCCCCTGGTGCTTGAAGATATTCTCAATACGGAGAACCGCCCCAAAGCCGAGGATTACGGAGAGTACATTTTTCTGATCGTCCATGAGCTTTCTCTGGATCCGGGGTCCCACACCGTATCGAAGGAGCAAATCAGCTTGGTCATCGGACGAAACTTCGTCCTTTCCTTCCAGGAAAAACCCGGGGACGTTTTCAATCCCATTCGGGACCGGATCCGCACCAACAAGGGCCGGGTCCGAAAAATGGGAGCCGACTACCTCGCTTACGTGCTCCTCGACGCCATCGTGGACAACTACTTCGTGATTCTCGAGTCCCTGGGGGAGAGAATCGAAATCCTCGAAGACCGCCTCGTCGACAATCCGACCCGGGAGGCCTCTCACGAGATCCACCAGCTCAAGCGCGAGATGATCTCCCTTCGGAAGTCGGTCTGGCCCCTCCGGGAAGTCGTGAGCGCGCTGCAAAGGTCCGAATCCCCTCTGATCCGGGCCGAGACCGGCCTCTACCTTCGGGATATCTACGACCATACGATTCAGGTCATGGACACGATCGAGACCTTCCGGGACATGCTCTCGGGCATGCTCGACATCTACCTGACCAGCGTGAGCAACCGGATGAACGAGGTCATGAAGGTCCTTACGATCATCGCCACGATCTTCATCCCCCTCACTTTCCTCGTGGGCGTTTACGGGATGAACTTCGAGTACATGCCCGAGCTCAAATGGCGCTGGGGGTATCCCGTAACCTGGCTCGTGATGATTCTCCTGGCCGGCTGGATGCTTTACCTGTTCAGGAAGAAGCAATGGCTCTGACAGGCCCTTGACCATCGGGGAGGACGCCATGAATCGAGCGGTCCCGATCCTCGCCGCCCGCCGTTTCGCTTCCAACCGTCTTCTGCTGTTTTTCCTTCTGCTCGCCCTTTTCTCCGGCCCGCCCCTCCCCCTCCCGGCTGACGACGGCAGCGCAGACCCGAACGATCCGCTGTTCAGGACCGGTCCGCCCGGCGGCACCGAGGAGCAATGGAACCTCATGTCCGACGGCCGAGGGATCGGAGCCACCGAGGCCTGGAAAGTGACCCGCGGCCGCCCCGAGATCGTGATCGCCAATCTCGACAGTGGGATCCAATACCGCCATGAGGACTTGAGAAACCAGCTTTACCTGAACCGGGGCGAGCTCCCCCTGCCTTTGGACGCCGAGGGCCGCACGGCCGCCGATTACGACCTAAACGGCGACGGCGTCTTGAGCGTGCAGGACTACGCTCAGGACAGCCGCGTCACCGACCCAGAGGGCGACGGCGTGGATGTGGGCGATCTCCTTCGCGCCTTCAGCGACGGAGCCGACAGCGACGGGAACGGCTACGTGGATGACATCAGCGGGTGGGATTTCTTCGACGGCGACAACGACGTGTTCGACGCGACCGGCTACGGCCACGGAACCGGAACGGCCTCGGTCCACTCGGCCGAAACCGACAACGGCTTGGGCATGGCCTCGGTGGCGCCGGGATGCCGCCTGATGGCCCTGCGCGTAGGCGACACCCCGCACGTAAGCCACTCCCACCTGCTCGGCGAGGCGGTCCTGTATGCCGCGGACAACGGCGCCCGGGTTCTCAGCATGAGCCTGGGCTGCATGTCGAACACGCCTTTCCTCCGCCAAGCCTTCGCCTACGCCCGCCAAAAAGGCGCAGTGTGCGTCTCGGCTATGGGAAACGAGTACAGCTTCCACCACAACTACCCGGTTGTCTATGACGATGTGGTCGGCGTGGGCGCCCTCCAGCCGGACACGAGCGGTTTGCCCTGCCCGCCCCTCTGCCCGACCTCGTGGGCGACCCGTGCCAACTACTCGGATTACGGCGGGCACATCGACGTGGCGGCTCCCTCGTGGGTCCGAAGCGCCCTGTTCCCGGAAGGATACCAGCCCCACGCCGGCGGCACTTCGACCGCCACGCCCCACGCGGCCGGCGTGGCGGCCCTGATCTTCTCCAGGGGCGTCCAGGCAGGGATCCAGCCCCCCCTGACGGCCGGCGAAGCCGTCCAGATCCTCCGCAATACGGCCGAGGACATTGTCGGCACGGTTTACGCCTGCAAAGAAGGCTTCGACCAATGGACCGGCTATGGTCGCGTCCGCGCCGACCGGGCTGTGCAGGCCGTGTCGCCGGGCACGATTCCCCCCGTGGCCCGGATTCTTTCCCCTGCCTGGTATGGCCTGGCGGATCCGAAGGAACATCGGGCGATTTCGATTTTGGCCGAAGCTTCCGCTCAACGCTCCTCGGGCTATCGCTACGAGCTCGAGTGGGCGCCCGGCACAGACCCGGCCGCTGCGGATTTCCACAGCTCCTGCTCCTCTTCCTCTCTTTCGCAGCCCTTCGAGGGCGAAGTCTGCGCGCTCAACGCACGGGATTTGATCCAAGGCGACGGCCCTTTCCCGGTCTCCAAGCCCGACGACCCCGCCATTACGCTTCGACTGACGGTTACCGACGCCGAGGGCAATCGGGCCGAGGATCGCAGAGTCTTTTTCCTGCATCACGACCCGACCCTGCACCCCGGCTTTCCCGTTCGGCTGGAAGCTTCGGGCGAGGCCTCGCTTCGGCTGGCCGATCTGGACGGAGACAACAGGAAAGAAATCATCCTGGCCACGACCGACGGCAGGGTGAGCGTCCTCAGGGAGGACGGCTCGCCCTTCGAGTCCCTTCACGGCAGGCCGACCCTGTGGCCGGTCGCGCTCGATCCGGTGGAGAGCGCCTCTATGACGAATCCCCGCAACCATCTGGAAGCGCCCGCGTTCAAAACAGGCTCGGTGGAGCCGCCGCGCACGCCCGTCGTCGCCACGCCGGCCGTGGGCGATCTCGACAGGGACGGCCTTCTCGAGATCGTGGTGGCGGCCATGAACGGAAACGTGTATGTCTTCGAGGCGGACGGATCGGCCAGGCCCGGGTTCCCGGTCTCTGCGGACCCGGACCTCTCCCTGGAAAGTCCCTGGCTCGAATCCCGCTTTTTGGCCTCGCCTGTCCTCGCCGATCTGGACCTCGACGGAGCCCTGGAGATCGTCGCTGCGGCCATGGACCAGCATGTCTACGTGTGGCGGGAAGACGGGACCCTGCTCGAAGGCTGGCCCGCGGTCGCGCGCGCCCCCGAGGGTGGACAGATCGACAAGATCGTCTCCACGCCGGCGGTTGGAGACATCGACGGCCTGCCCGAGGCGGACGGCCTGCTCCATCCGGAGATCGTGGTCGGCACGAACGAACTTTTCGGCTCCGTGCCGGAGCAGAGCGCGAGGCTTTACGCCTTTCATTACGACGGAAGATTGGTCGAAGGCTGGCCGGTCGAGGTGCCCACGCCGGCCGGAGAGATGCTTCCGACCGTGGGCAAGGGACATCCGATGAACCCGGTCCTTACAGATCTCGACGGAGACGGCCCGCTCGAGGTCCTGAGCTACGCGGTCATGGGAACGCCCAGGATCTTTGCGGGCGACGGCACGGTGCGAGGAGAACTGTCCGGAGGCCGCTTCGGAGCGCAGAGCGACTCGAAAGAGTGGTTCTTTCTCACCCTGCCGGCCAACGCGGCCCTCGGCGATCTCGACGGAGACGGGATGCCCGAGTTCGCCACGGGCGGCGTGGGCGCCTTTCTGGCCGTGGCCCGCTTTTTCGAAGGCATGAAGACCAACTTCGAGTTCCTTCTGGGCTGCTGGAACCTCGCACAGGGCTCGTTCCTGACCGCATTCCCCCGGGTGGTCGAAGGCTTTCACTTCATCGTGCAGCCCTCGATCGCGGACACAAGCGGCGACGGGCTGCCCGAGATCTTGGACGGCACCTCCCACTATCTGCTTCACGCCTTCGACGGCCAGGGCCGCGAGCCTGCGGACTGGCCGAAGTTTACGGGCGGCTGGATCGTGGGGGCCCCTGCGGCAGGCGACATCGATGGAGACGGCCTGACCGAGGTCCTGGTCGTGACGCGTGAGGGATATCTGTTTGCCTGGGACACGTCGGCCGCGGCGGCCCGCAAGCCCGAGTGGCCCACTTTCCATCATGACAACCAGGCCACGGGGAATTACCTTGCGGACCCGGAACCACCGGCCTCGATCGGGGATCTTGTGGTTTCACCAGCCGAGGAGGGGGGTCAATCCGGCTTGCGCCTCACTTGGACCGCAGTGGGAGACGACGGCTTTTACGGGCGGGCCGCCTCTTACGAGATCCGAGCGCACAGCGAGGCCATAAATCCCTTCAACTGGCATGCGGCGCGAACGCTTCCTGTTTCCGTGATCCCGCGGCCGTCCGGAGAACGGGAGGAAGTCTTCCTGCCTGACCTGGACGAGAACGAGTTCGTTGCGGTCCGGGCCGTGGACGATGCCGGCAATCTCGGGGGGCTCTATCCTGCCCGGGAAGCCCCGGCCCCCCCTTCCGGGCGCGGCGGAGGCGGCGGAGACTGCGGCTGCGCCCAGTTTCCGGCAGGGGCAGGGCGGCCGGCCGGTCTCTTTCAGATTCTCGCCGCAGTCCTTCTCTACAGCCTGCCGGCAGTGTATGCGAAGGTTCTCCGCCGCAAGCACCGCCGCACCGCCCCGGGGTGCAGCCAGTGCTGGTGGCTCCGGCATCAGCAGCGGCGCTAAGCGCCGTGCGCCGGAGCTTTGGGCGGCACAGCCGGACTCAAACCCATCTTCTACAGTTGTCGAAATAAAGTGTTGAGAAAACAAGGGGTTGCGTGAGCCGAAATTGGCCGTGGCACCATGAGGTGGGTTTGTGGGGATTGAGGTTTGATGGAGTCCTTGGCCTCAGCCGACCTGACGAACTGTTGGAGGCAGGGCCACCCCGGCTGCCTGAAACACCTTCCCGCACGTTCCGCTGGCTTCCGTACGGAGCAGAAACCGTTTGCCGTCTTGCTCCAGCTCGGTCTCCTGGAGCAGGCCGGTGAAAAGCTCGCTCGTAAACTCAAGCGCCCTGGTCCGTGTTGAAGATCTCCGGTCTCCCATAGGTTCCCAGCGCTCGCTCCAGAGCCGTAAGACAAAAGGCGGTGTCGCAGGTATTGGACAGTTCCCAGGAGAGAACCTTTCGGCTTGCCCAGTCCATGATGACGACCAGGTACAGGTTCCCTTTGGCCATGGGAATGTAGCAGAGATCGGCTGCCCAGACCTGATTCGGACGGTCAATGGTCAGGTCCCGGAGCAGGTAGGGGTAAATCTTGTGCCCTGGAGCCGGCTGGCTCGTCCGACGCTTCGGATACATCGTAAGAAGGCCCATCTGACGCATCAGAGGCTGGATCCGTTTGCGGTTGACCTTCATCCCTTCCCGGGCCAGCCGGTCTCGAATCCTGCGGCTACCCAGAAAGGGACGCTCCAGATGCAGCTCGTCAATCCGTCGCGGCAGGGCCAGATCCGCCTCCGAGTGAGCCTTCGGCCGGTAGTAGATCGAGGATCGGTTCACCTTGAGCAGTTCGCATTGCTTCTTCACAGACAGCCCGTGCGCCCGGTCGATAAAGCCTCTGCGCTCCTTGGGGGCTATCGACCGAGCTTTTCTGATAAAAAATCCCGCTCCATGGTCAGTTGCCCGATCTTGGCATGGAGCTCCTTGATTTCCACCCAGGGATCCTTGCCGGCTCCGTTGCCCTTCTCGAAGATCTTGGCCGCCTGGCTCTCCAGCCGATTCTTCCAGAGCTGGATCTGGTTCGGATGGACCCCGAAGTGCTCGCCCAGTTCCGTAAGTCTCCGCTCTCCTCGCAGGGCTGCCAGGGCCACCTTGGCCTTGAACCTCGGGGAATGGTTCCTTCTCGTGCGCTTCATCTTCTGCTCCTCCTCTTTCTGGAGTTTACTGCAGAAGACTCCACTTAAAAAACCGCTCCCCCTGTCCAGTCGACGGGGGCCACCTCACTGGGCGCAAGGCACAGAAGAGAAAGGGTTTCCGGCAATCATTCGCGATCCTTTTCGCCAGGCAATAGACTGCGCGTGGATGCAAGTGCCCGGTCAGGGATATTTGTATACACTGACAGGGGCGAAGGAACGGCCGTAACGAGCCGCTCAAACGGGCTGCGTACCGCGGCCGGTCCTCGGTTCAGAACGTGCGTGTAAATCATCGTTGTCGAAACGTCCTTGTGCCCGAGTAACTCCTGGACGGTCCGGATGTCGTAGCCGTCCTCGAGGAGGTGGGTCGCAAAGGAGTGGCGTAGCGAATGACAGGACGCCGGTTTCGGGATCCCAGCCCGGCGGACTGCCACCTTGACTTCTCTTTGAACCACGGATTCGTGCAGATGGTGCCGGCGCCTCTGTCCGGTTTGCCTGCAGATGTAGGCTCGGACCATGATCTGGTGCCGGGCAAAGTCCGCGTCCTTGACCCTGAGCCTGCAACATTCCAAGAGCCGCAACCCGCTCCCGTACATCAAGGCCACCATCAGGCGCACAACACCCCTGAGCTGGGCCAGCAATCGGGCAACCTCCTCGGCCGTCAGAACAACCGGAAGCCTCTCAGGACGCTTGGCCCGGACCACCTCATCGAGCCAGGGCAGATCAACCCGAAGCACGTCGTGGTAAAGGAAAAGAAGGGCGCTGAGGGCCTGGTTCTGGGTCGAGGCGCTTACCTTGGATTCCGTGGCCAGCGAGGAAAGGAATTGTGTGACCTCCTCGGGCCCCATGTCCAAAGGATGACGCTTGCCGTGAAAGAGGATGTAGCGGCGGATCCAATGCACATAGGCCTTCTCGGTCCTTCGGCTGTAACGGTGGAGGCGCAAGTCTTCGCGGACGCGATCGAGGAGCCGCTGTTTGGGCGCCTGCGGCAGGGTGGAGGCGGGTGGTTGCTGAGCGCTCCGAATCAGGGAAGCTCGACCGAGGCCGGGTTCCTGCGTCGCCGTCTGGGGAGAAATCACCACAGTCCTCACTCTGGGATCGACAGGCTCTGTCACGTCAAAAATACCTCCTTTCGCTTCTTCGTGTCAATAGAAATTCATTATGAGAGGGCTCGCCGTGAGAGTGTCCGACAAAGCCGACCAACTCTAGCGCTCAGCGCCCAAGAGCCGCAGCGACGCGCGAGCACAGTCCGTCGGGCGTCGGCTGCAGTGCTGTGCTCGGCCAGCTTCTCGGCTTGGATGGCCCCTCGGCATCGCCATATGTCGCGCTCCAAAGCCTGCCGAAGATCCGTAGCGGGAAGGATCCTTCGCGGTAGCACCACAACCTTGTACCCAGAACTCGCGCGCAATGTCCGGACGGCCGTGCGATAGCAAGCACGCAACGAGTCGGTTTCCGCAAAAGGTTGCCGCCTTGCGGTTGGCCAATCGCTCGCACAGAATGGCCCGGCTGCATCGACAGCCCGCTTTTTGCCAGGATCTCCAGGAGTGGGTGCCAGGGGGTGGGGGGAGGGCCTGGTCCCCGCGAGATCCGCAACAAGGAATTTCGGCATCCTTATTGTATATTGATTATATGCTTCCCTGATACGCGAGGCGGGGTCCGGACGAATGATGAAGGATTCCTCCCGTCTCAAAAGAGAAAGAAAAACCATCGAGGCCATGATCGGCCTCGCCTGCAAGGGCCGTCACCGGACCTCGGAGGGCCTATGCCCGGAGTGCTCGGCCCTGCTTCAGTACGCGCAGAGCCGACTCGAGAAGTGTCCGTTCGCCGAGCGCAAGCCCACGTGCGCCAAATGCCCCATCCACTGCTACCGGCCGGACCGGCGCAACCAGATTCGGGAGGTCATGCGCTACGCAGGCCCCCGGATGCTTTACCGCCACCCGGTGCTGGCCCTTTTTCACTGGCTGGACGGCCGCAGGGAGCCGCCCCCGGATCCAAGGGCGCAGCGCCGGCCCAAACCTTCAATAAAAATGGACGAATGAGGCGCTTGCCGTGGGGTGCCCAAGCCTCTTGCAGAGGGAGGAGAAAAGATGGTCTTCTCGCCTGCCATTTCCAACGGCTCCCGCTTCAGGCCCGGCGAGCCCGGAGGATTCTATGAGAGCTACTTCCAGCGGGCCAACCACCCGAGCCGGCCTCTGGCGTTCTGGATCCGCTACACAGTTTTCTCTCCCCGGGGAAGGCCCCAGGAGGCCGAAGGCGAGCTATGGGCGGTTTTCTTTGACGGCGAGACCGGTCGCATCGCGGTGGCCAAGGAAACGTCGCCCCTTGAGGCCTGCAGGTTCGATCCGGCGCGGCTCGACGTGCGCATCGGCACAGCCTCGCTCACGGAGGGACATCTCGAGGGATCGGCCACAACTCCGGCCCATCGTCTGCAATGGGCTCTCCGGTACACGAGCCCTGAGCCCCCGCTGCTCCTGCTTCCCCCAAAGCTCTACGAAGGCCCTTTCCCCAAGGCCAAGACCATGGTCGGATCGCCGAACGCCGTGTTCAGCGGCTCGATCGAGGTCGACGGCGCCCGGTTCGACGTCGAAGGATGGAAAGGCAGTCAGAACCACAACTGGGGCTCCCGGCACACGGACCGCTACGCGTGGGGCCAGGTGGCGGGCTTCGACAACGCTCCGGACGCCTTTCTGGAGTGCTCAACCGCCCAGGTGAGGATCGGGCCGGTCTGGAGTCCGCGTTTCAGCCTCGTGGTCCTCCGGGACGAGGGCCGGCAGATCGCGCTCAACGGACTCCTGCAGGCGATGCGGGCCTCGGGGAGCTTTGACTTTTTCACCTGGAAGATCGACTCCCAGGGACCGGAGGCTCGAATCTGCATTCGCATCCAGGCGCCGCGAACCGCCTTCGTGGGCCTCTCCTACCGCAACCCGCCCGGCGGCGTGAAAACCTGCCTCAACAGCAAGCTGGCCAGCGCGGAAGTGACGGTCTGGAGGCCGGGGATTTCGCCTCGCACCCTCGTGACCCGCCACCGCGCCGCATTCGAAATCCTAACGGACCGCACGGATCACGGGGTTCCGGTCGTAGCGTAAACGACCCGCGACCGGAATCGACCCGCCCGGGCCCAGAAGCCCCGGGAGCCGGAAGGCGGCTTTTCAACCCTCCTTCTCTCTTCGCGCCACGACTCGGTTTCACTTGCAAGGCCTTTCCTCGAAAGGCCGGCCCCGCCTTCGAGTTCCTCGTGCATCCGGACCGCAGCCCGCGCAAAGGAGCTGAGGCGTCGCGGCGGGCTGTTGACAATTTGTAGGTTATGGCATTAGATAAACGAAAGCTGGATTATTCGTTTACCTCGTGTCCCAGAGCCGGAGCCTGGCCGATTGACCAGCACCCGCCACAACAAGACCCGCGAAAAAATCCTCACCCACGCGCGGCGCCTGTTCTCCGAGCGTGGCTTTCACAAGGTCACGGTGGAGGAACTCTGCGCCGGCCTGGGGATGAGCAAGAGGACCTTTTACCGTCATTTCCGGGACCGGGAGGCTCTGGTCGAAGAGCTGGTCGAAGGCCTGTTCGCTCAATTCGGTCCGCAGGTCTTGGAAAATTTCCAGTCGAACCAGCCGGTCCCCCTCATCCTGGAGCGGCACTTCGAAATTGTCTCCCAGGGGCTCGCTGCGAACGTTTCCACCCGGATGATGGCCGACGTACAGAACTTCCTGCCAGCGGTGTGGGAGCGAATCGAGCGTTTCCGGGCCCAGGTCGTCGGCTTGCTCACCGACCTGCTGCGCCGGGGCCAGCAGGAAGGAACCATACGGCCCGACATCGATCCGGACACCGCTGGAAAGCTCATCCAGGGCGTCATCACCCATCTGGCCAACCCGCGGTTCCTGCTCGCCCAGGATCTGAGCTTAGGCCAGTTCGTCGGCACCTTCCGGAAGGTTCTCCTGGAGGGAATTCTGTTGCGGTCCTCGGCCCCGGCGCGAGCCGGTCCCGGGAACACAAGCCCGGTCGCGCCCCGCCGATCGCCGGCCAAGACGCGCAAGCGGTCGGGGGCCGAGAAAAAACCCTCCCCTGGAACAAGGACCAAGAGATGAACTCTGCACGGACTCGCAAACGAGGAGGCTTCCTCCGCCGTCCTGCCCTGGCGGCCGCCGCGGTCCTTTCGCTTTCGTCCTTTGCGCTGCAGCCGGCCGCGGCCCAGGAATCCGTACACTGGACCCTTGCCGACGCGGTCGCGTACAGCCTCGAGCACAGCCCGGACCTGGCCGTTGCGGCAAGCAGGATGGAGGAAACGAAAGAAGCCCGGGCCGAAGTGTTCTCCAACTTCCTTCCGGACTTGTCCTTCGAAGGGGGCTACACCTATATCGACAACGTGCCGCGGATCGCGATCGACTTCCCGGTGGATCCGCCGGGCGATCTCATCCCTCCCTTCCGGATCAACCGGCAGGCTCTGATCGGCGCGAACGACAATTACAAGGCCAAGCTCGTCTTCAACCAGCTTCTTTTCTCCTCGGGCAAGGTCTACTACGCGCACCGGGCCGCATCGAGCCAGATCGATTCCGAGCGGGCGCGACTCGAGGCCGTCCGGCTCCAGGTGGCCCGGGCCGCGGCCGAGGCGTACAACGCCGCCCTGATCGCGCAGCAGGCGGTCGACGTGCAGCGCCAGTCTCTGGAGGCGGCGCGGGCTCATCTCGCCCAGGTGCAAAGGCGACACGAAGCCGGCACCGCCACCCGGCTCGAGCTTCTCAGGGCAGAAGTAGAGGTCTCAAACCGGGAGCCCCGGGTCGCCGAGGCCGAAAAGATGCTGGATCTCGCTCTCGCCCGCCTCCGCCGGGCTGCGGGCCTGCCGGAAGGCACGCCGATTACCCTGGCAGACCCGATCGAGGCTGCGCCCGAGGAGGTGAACGAGGCCGAGGCCCTCGAACGGGCACTCCGCCTGCGTCCCGAACTGGCAGCGCTTGGCCATCTGCAGCGGGCTGCCCAGGATCAGGCCCTGGCCCAGAGAGGGGCCATGCTGCCCTCGGTGCTTTTCACCGGAACCTTCGGTTACGAGAAGCCTTATTTCGCCATCGACGACTGGGAGCGGAACTGGACGGTCGGCGTTGGGGTCCGCATCCCCCTGTTCGACGGCCTGGAAGCCTACCACGGCATGAAAAAGGCCCGCGCCGCTGCCGCGACCGCCCGCGAGAGCGCCTCGCAGGCCGCCGCCGACATCCAGGTCGAGGTTCGATCGGCCCTGCTCGAACTGCGCGAGACGGCCCTCAGGATCGCTTCGACCCGGAGCAACATGGACCGAGCGCGGGACATCCTGGCCATAGCAGAAGAAAGCTACCGGGCCGGAGCCTCGACGAGCCTGGAGGTGATCGACGCGCAACTGGCCGCGACGACCGCCCGGCTCGACCATCTCAAGGCCCTCTACGACTACCGGGTGGCCCGGGCCCGTCTGGCCGCGGCCACGGGCGACCTCGAAGCGATCGGGAGATGAAGCCATGCCCAAGAGAATCATCCCGCTCATTCTGGTTCTTGCCGTGGTCGGGTATTTCGGCCATCGGGCATGGGTGAAAAGGCAGGCAGCCCGGGAGGAGCGTTTTTTCTATGGGACGGTGGAGGCCGTGGAAGTCACCCTGAGCGCCCAGGTGGCGGGCAAGCTCGTGGAGCTTCCGGCCGAAGAGGGAAAAAGGATCGAGGCAGGCGGCCTGGTCGCGGCCATCGAGGACACCGCGTACCGGGCCCAGGCGGATCAGGCCGAAGCGGCCCTGCGCACCGCAGAGGCCCAGCTCAAGGTTCTTGAGGCGAACCTTGCCGGCCTCGAGACCAACCTCAACCGGGTGCGAAAGCTTCTCGCTTCGGGTTCGGCCACGCAGATGCAGCTCGACGACCTGGAAACGCAGAAGTCCGTCCTGGAAGCCCAAAAGGCCGTTGTCGCGAGCCAGCGGCAACAGGCCGAGGCCGCCCTGCGGCTCGCCAAGGAGCAGCTCGGTTACACGCGCGTGTTTTCTCCTGTGGCCGGAACCGTGCTCAGGGTTCCAGTGGAGCTCGGCGAAACGGTATTCCCGGGCACGGCCCTGGTCACCTTGGCGGATCTCGGCACCATGGAGGTCAAGGTGTACATGCCCGCGCCCATGCTCGACAGAATCCGTTTGGGCCAGAGGGTCGATCTGCGCACCGACGGATCCCCGGAGCGCGTCTTCTCGGGCGAAGTCGCGACCATCGCGGACGAGGCCGAGTTCACGCCCAAGAACGTGCAGACCCGGCAGGAAAGGGTGCGGCTCGTCTATGCGGTCAAAGTGCGGGTTCCGAATCCGGACGAAATCCTCAAGATTGGCATGCCCGTGGACGCCTGGTTCATCGAGCCCTGAAGAAACCCGCAAGGAGGGCGCGCCGTGGCCGTGCTGGAAGCCACTGGCCTGCGCAAGCGTTTCGGCGACGTCGAGGCGGTTGCCGGCATCGATTTGGCCCTGGAGCCGGGCGAGATCTTCGGGCTCGTGGGGCCGGACGGCGCGGGCAAGACCACCACTCTCAGGCTCTTGGTGGGCGTGGTCGACCCAGACCAAGGAGAGGTTACGATCGACGGGATCTCTCTCGGCCGCCATCCGGAGCGGGCCCGGGAAAAACTCGGCTACATGCCCCAGCAGTACAGTCTCTACGGCGACCTCACGGTCCAGGAGAACCTCGCATTCTTTGCCGACATGTATTTCGTGCCCCGGCGTGAGAGAAAGGCGCGGCTGGCCCGGCTCTACCGGTTCTCGCGCCTGGAGCCCTACGCGGCCCGGCCCGCCGCCAAACTCTCGGGCGGCATGTACAAGAAGCTCGCCCTGTCCTGCAGCATGATCCACCAGCCAAGGCTTCTGCTCCTCGACGAACCCACGACCGGCGTGGACCCTCTTTCGCGCAGAGAGCTGTGGGACATCCTGTACGCCTTTGCCGCTGAAGGCGTGGCCATTTTGGTTACGACGCCGTACATGGACGAGGCCGAGCGCTGCCATCGGGTGGGACTGATGTCAGCGGGACGGTTTCTGGTCGCGGACCGGCCCCAGGCCGTGCTCGGCGCCTTCCAAGAGATGCTTTTCGAGGCTCTGGTCCCGGACATAAGCAGCGCCAGGACCGCCCTCGGGAAAGCCCCGGGGGTGGTGAGAGCCTATCCGGCCGGAGGGGTTCTCAAAATCGCCTGCCGCCCAGGAACCGAGGCCAGCGATCTGGCGAAGATCCTCGAAAGCGCGGGAATCTCGGCCTCCTCGATCGAGCGGTCTTCGCCGACCTTCGAGGACGTCTTCCTTTCCCTGCGGGAACAACCGCCCCGCGAGGGCGACCGGAAAGAGCCGACCCCTCGCCCGTGAGAAGGCCTCCACCATGATCGCGGTCCATGCGGAAAACCTCGTCAAACACTTCGGCCCTTTCACCGCCGTGGACGGCATCTCCTTCGAGGTGCCCGAGGGAGCCATCTTTGGGTTTCTGGGCCCCAACGGCGCGGGCAAGACCACGACGATCCGCATGCTCTGCGGGCTTCTGGTCCCCACCAAGGGACGGGCCACCGTGGCGGGCCTGGATCTCGCGCGGGATGCGGACCGGATCAAGGAGCGGATCGGGTACATGAGCCAGCGGTTCTCCCTGTACGGAGACCTCACGGTGCTGCAGAATCTCCAGTTCTACGCGGGCATCTACCGGATCCCGCGCCGGAAGCGCCCAGCCCGGATCGACTTCGCCCTCGAGATCGCGGGGCTCAGGGGACACGAACACCGGCTCACCTCCACCCTGGCCGGAGGGGTCAAGCAGCGGCTCGCCCTGGGCGCGGCGATTCTCCACGAACCGAGAATCGTTTTTCTCGACGAGCCCACGGCAGGCGTAGACCCGGCAAGCCGTCGGGCCTTCTGGGACCTCATCGCGGAACTTCGCCTTCAGGGCACCACGGTGTTCGTCACCACCCACTACATGGACGAGGCCGAGCACTGCGATCGGCTGGTCCTCATCTATGGCGGCCGCAAGATCGCCGAAGCGCCGCCGAGGCAGCTTGCGGCCGAGGCGCTCTCCGGCGGGAGCCTGTTTGCCGTCTCGGGGCCGCCATCCGCATCCATCGTCTCCGCTCTGCGCGGCAAGCCGGGAATCCGGGCGGCCCAGGTGTACGGCTCCGCGGCCCGGGTGCTCGTGGATCGCGGGCCTGACGAAGCCAGCGGCGCCCGGCGCATCGAAGCCTTGCTGGCCGAGGCGGGCCTTGTGGGGCCGTGCCAGGTCAAGCCCGTGCGGCCGACCCTGGAAGACGCTTTCATCCATCTCATCGAACGGGAAGACGCTCTCGCCGCGGATCGGAAAGGCCGCTCCCGATGAAGACCCGCGTTCCGGCCATCGCGAAAAAAGAACTCCTCCACATCCTCAGGGACTGGCGGACTCTGGCCATGGCCTTTGTCCTGCCCTTGGTGCTCCTGCTCCTTTTCGGGTACGCCATCACTTTCGACATCCGCGATCTGCGCCTGGCTGTCGCGGACGAAGACCGCACGCGGGCAAGCCGGTCCCTCGTCGAGCGCTTCTCGGCGAGCCGATACTTTCGGCTTGTCGCCGAGGTGCCCTCGGCCGACCACCTGCCGGGCCTGCTCGACCGGGGCGAGGCTCAGATCGCCCTGGTCGTCCCCAAGGGCTACTCGGACAGACTCGCCCGTTGGGAAGGGGTTGCGGTCCAGGTTCTGTTCGACGGGTCGGACTCCAACACCGCGACGATCGCCTCGGGCTACGTGGACGCGATCTTCAACTCCCTGAACGTCTCGTACGTCAAGGAAATCCTGTCGCGCAGGGGACTGCCGGCAGGAGGCCTGCCGCCGGTCGACGCGCGGGTGCGGGTGTGGTTCAACCCCGAACTCGACAGCACGAGCACCATCGTTCCGGGCCTGGTGGCCATGATCATGATGGTCATCGCGGCCCTGCTCACAAGTCTCACGGTGGTCCGGGAACGGGAGATGGGAAGCCTCGAAGGCCTCATCGCAACGCCGGTCCGCAAGCACGAAATCCTGTTGGGCAAGATGCTCCCGTACTTTCTCATCGCCTTGGCGGACTCGGTCCTGGCGACCGTGGTGGGTGTCCTCGTCTTCGATGTACCCTTTGTGGGCAGCGTGGCCCTGTTCATCGGCACGGCCCTTGTCTTCACCGTGGCAGGCCTTTCGATCGGCCTTCTGACCAGCGTGGTGGCCGGAAGCCAACTGCTGGCCAACCAAATTGTGTTTCTGACCACCCTGCTGCCGAGCATGCTCCTTTCAGGGTTTCTCTTCCCCGTGAAATCCATGCCGCCCTGGGTTCAGGCGATCACGTACGCGGTTCCAGCCCGGTACTTCGTGTCGATCTGCTGGGGCATCCTGCTCAAGGGGCAGACCCTGGAGGATGTGACGAGGCCGGCCCTTTTCCTGGCCGCCCTCGGCGCCATTCTGCTCGGCCTGGCTATCGCGCGGTTTCGAAAAAAACTCTGAATCTCTTTGGGGGCTCGACGCCCATGGGCCGGATTCTGCACATCACCCGAAAGGAATTCATCCAAGCCTTCCGCGATCCCCGCATGTTCGGCATCATCTTCATCGTGCCGATCTTCCAGCTTTTCCTGTTCGGGTACGCCGTCACCCAGGACGTGCACAACATCACCGTGGCCGTGATGAACCTCGACCGGTCCGTGGCGAGCCGCGAACTCGTCCGCTCGATCTTCCATTCGGGCTATTTTTCGGACCAGGGCAGCGCGGAGTCAGAAGAAGCCATCTCAAAGGCCCTGGTCAAGGGATGGTGCGACATGGTCCTGGTGGTTCCGGCAGGCTTTGCCGACCGCCTGGACCGCGGCGAGACCGCTCCTTTGCAGGTTCTCCTCGACGGAAGCGACTCGAACTCGGCCTCGGTCGGCGCCGGCTACCTCGGAAAGATCCTCGCCTCGTACACGCGCTCGGTGATCGAGGAAAGAGGAGCGCGCCTGTCCGCGCTTTCCGGTCTGGCCAGAAGACCTGGGCTTCCGGTGAACCCCGAGGTCCGGTATCTGTATAACCCGGAGCTCAAGTCGAGCTTCTACATGGTGCCGGGAGTTCTGGCCATGATCCTGCTCATCGTCACGATGCTGCTCACGAGCCTGGCCATAACCCGCGAGCGGGAAATCGGGACCATGGAACAGCTTGTGGTCACGCCGATCAGGCCGTGGGAGCTCCTGGCGGGCAAGATGCTCCCTTTTGTCGTGATCGGCCTGATCGACATGACCCTGATCTTGATCGTGGCCGTCGGGCACTTCGGCCTTCCCATGGCCGGCTCCCTTGCCCTCCTCTATCTGGCCGCCCTGGTCTTTCTTTTTACGACCCTCGGCATGGGGCTGCTCATCTCCACGGTCTCCCGAACCCAACAGCAGGCCATGTTCGTCTCCCTGCTGGTCATGATGCCCTCGGTGCTGCTTTCGGGCCTCATGTTCCCGATCGCCAACATGCCGGAGCCTGTCCAATGGCTCACCTACGCCAACCCCTTGCGCTACTTTCTGGTCATCGTCCGCGGCGTGATCCTCAAAGGCAACAGCTTAAGGATTCTCGCGCCAGAGTTTTATCTCCTGTTCGCCCTGGGCGCGGTCGTGTTCACCCTGGCTGTCGCGCGCTTTCGCAAGCAGGCGGCCTGAGGCGCGCGCCTCGGTCCGGCGCCCCACCCTGTGTTCATGTCCCCCTAAAAGCCCGGACGATGCCTGAGCGCATCTCCGTTGCGCAAGAGGGAAAGTTCTGGTCTGTCCTCGCTGAAAGCAGGAAATGACCCTCTGGCCGAGATGGACGAGGGGACGACGTGTTTCTTCTTTTTTCGCACCCATCTGTTCCGCTTCAGGTCGCCCGGCCCGGGTTTCCCGCTGCTTTGAGCGGATGCTCTCAAAGGGTAATGAACCATCCGCACCGGAGGACCAAGATCCCAAGTAAAAGAATCGGATGGGGGCGTGAGGAGCATCATTTCTTCACGACGCCCTTTGCGCCACCAGAGATCAAGGACGCGATATCGACCAGGATCCTGGGCAGCCGGAGACCGCCAGGAACGGCGAGGTATCGAGGTTCCCAGACGGGGCTGAACTTTTCCTTGTAACCGCGCAGACCACGAAAATTGTAAAAGTGCTCGCCGTGACGGTACAGGAACGCACCGAGGCGGTTCCAGAGCGGGGCAAGGGAGGATCGGGCGCCGACCCCGATCCCCGAAAGGGGTGCCATTCCCAGGTTGAACCATCGATATCCCTGTTCTTTGCCCCAGAGAATCAACCGAAGAAACAGATATTCCATGATGCCGGAGGGCGCATCCGGCAGATAGCGCATGAGATCCACGGAAAGTTCTTGCTTGCCGGCACCGAGCCACAGATTGGCGAAAGCCAGGATTTTCCCTTCCCGTCGCACGAGGGCTGCCGGATAGTTCTTCAGGTATTCGGGATCGAAAAAACCCAGGGAGAACCGCTTTTCTTTCGTGTTCTTGGTCGCGAGCCAGGCGTCGGAGACAACCCGAAGTTCTGGAAGCAGGGACGAAAGGGTGTCGGCGGGCGCAACTTCAAAAACGCAGCCGTCCTTCTCCAGGCGATTGCGAACATGGCGGAATTCTTTTCGTTGGGATCCCTCCATCGTAAACGTTTCCAGCGGCACCCGGGCCTCCTCGCCGATTTTGAGCAAGGTGAGCCCCAAGTCCAGGTAGAGAGGCAGGTTCGCTGTGCCGACCTCATAGAAAACGGCCCAGCCTCCGTGGCGGTCGCAGAGTTCCCGGAAGGCCCAGACCAGGTCCGCCTTCTCCTGTTCGATTCCCACCGGGTCGCCCATGGCCACCCAGCTCCGCCCCTGGATTCCGTACATGACAAAGGATTTGCATGTCGCACTGAATAAGAATCGCTTGTCCCCTAGGAGTGCGAGGTTGGCCGAGGTGACAGGAGATGCGGCCACCACGGCGCGCACTTTTTCGATCTCGGCCGGATGGGCTGGACGTGCCCCCGGAGGCGCGGGTCGCATCAGCCTGGCAAGGACGAAGAGGAGCAGAAGCACACTCGAACCCAACGTCGCTCGCAGAAAGCGAGGAGCATCTCCCTCGAACGTGAATTTCAACCAAAGGTCCCCCGCGTATTCCGTGTGCTTGTGGGCAAACAGGCCGAGCCATGCGGAGGCGGCCAAGGCAAGAAGCGCGGCCGCCATCCAATTCCAGCTCAATGGCTCGGCGAGCAAAGAAGCCTTTCGGTAAAAGAACCTCCGGCAGGGTAGCAGCGCGCCGAGCATGAGTCCCAGGAGGAAAGCCTCCTCGTAGTCCAACCCCTTGAGGAGGGAGACCACACATCCTGCACCCAAGAGCGTTGCGGTCAAGAAATAGGCGGCATCGAGTCTCCGCTGGAGTCCCCAAGCGAGCAGCAGAAGCGCGGATCCGATCACGCTTCCGAGGAAATGAGAAAGTTCAACCACGGGCAAGGGGAGAAAGTCCTGCAGCCAGGCTAGGCGCTCCCCGACGGTAGGCGTGGCTCCGGACAGCAGCAAAATGACGCCTGCCGCAAAGGTGGTGAGGGTGAGGACTCGCGGAGCGAGTTCGGGCACCCACTGCCCGAAGGCGCGGCCGATCCTCCGGAGGGACTCTTTGCGTTGGAGCACTTCGTATGTTCCAAGGAGCAGAGCCGCGATTGCGAGAGGCAGTAGGTAATAAATCCCCCGGTAGGCAAGCAGGGCCCCAAGGATGCTGGGGTTGGGCAAGTTTCCGGGCAAGAGGACGACCAAAAGGGTTTCAAAGACGCCTAGGCCTCCCGGGATCTGACTGATCATGCCTGCGATCTGGCCGAGCAGAAAATAGGGCAGGTAGGACAAGAACGACAGAGTTCCCCCTGGGGGCAGGAGGACGTAGAGCACGCTTCCCGCCAGGGTCCAGTCCAGGGAGGAGACCAGGATCTGTGAGATCGAGAGTCCGATGGAAGGGATGGGGAATTCCCAGCCGCGGACCGTTAAAGGCTTGCGGCGAAACGCTGCGAAGAGCAGGTAGGCGGCCGGCAAAAGGGAAAGGAGCATTCCGAACGGTCGGGTCGAAGGAAAGGGCAAGGGGAACCAAGTGGGAGGAGCAACAGGATGTACCAGGAGGGCCAGGCCGCCGATCGCGGCTAGCCCGAGCCAGAGGGTGAGGCTGTAGAACGCAACGACTTGCGTGATCTGCTGAGTCGTCAGGCCCCAGGCCGAATAAAGGCGATACCTCACCGAGGTGCCTGCGATCATGGCCATGCCCATGTTGTTGCTGAAGGCGTAGCCGACAAACGAGGCGAGCGCGATTTTGGGGTAGGGCAAAGGGCTGCGGATGTAGCGAAGGGCTAGCGTGTCGTAGCCGGTCAGGACGAAGTAGTTCAGGAACGTAAGCGCTAGAGAGAGAAAGAGGCTCCGGGCAGGAAGGGACCTGATGTGCCTTACAATATCGTGGTAGTGGTACTCTTGAAGCTCTTGACGGAGGACGAGGAGAGCAGCCAGCAGAAAAGAGGCGCTCAGCAGAGGAACGAAGTTTTTTCTGAGCCACTTCGTCATGGTCGGACTCCGCTGGTTCTATACCACAAGGTTGGAGAAAGCCACAAGGACAGAGCACCTGCGATGTCTCCTCAAGTTGACTTGGCGGCGGGGACGCGCACAGAATGCTTTAGTGTAGGTTTGCAGGGCTCGGAACGGGGAAGGCACCTGGCTGGAAGTCCCATGGAAAAGGCTGTGCCAGAGAGTTTCTGGAGCCTGGCGACCGCGGCCCTCCTCAACGCAATGGGCACCAACCCGGAAGGCCTTTCGGTGGAGGAGGCGGAACGGCGCCGAATCCGCTTCGGGGCCAATTTGCTCAAGGCGAGAAAGAAGTCCGATGCGCTGACTCTTCTGGCCTTGCAATTCAAGAGTCCCATCATCCTTCTGCTGCTCTTCGCCGCTGGTCTCTCCTTTTTCCTGCGGGACCGAACCGACGCGCTCATCATCGGGTTCATCGTGGTGGCGAGCGGGTTGCTAGGTTACTGGCAGGAAAAAGGGGCCGCCGATGCGGTCGAGAAACTGATCCAGACCGTGCAGACCAAGGTGCTTGTCCTGAGAGATCGCGCTGAGCAAACGATTCCTATCGAGCACGTCGTTCCGGGCGACGTTGTGAACCTTTCCGCCGGGACCGTGGTTCCCGGAGATTGCCTGCTCCTCGAAGCTAGGGACCTTTTCGTGGACGAGGCGAGCCTTACCGGAGAGACTTTCCCGGTGGAGAAGACCGTGGGCATTCTGCCCGCGCAGACACCTCTTGCGGGAAGGACCAATTGCCTCTTTATGGGCACCCACGTGATCAGCGGAACCGCCCGAGCCGTAGTCGTCCATACGGGGCTCGCCACGGAGTTCGGCAAGGTTGCAAGAAGACTGCAACTGCGCCCGCCCGAAACCGACTTCGAGCACGGCATCCGCAGGTTCGGCTATTTTCTGCTGGAACTGACCCTGGTCCTGGTGCTCGTGATCTTCGGGCTGAACGTGTACTTGCACCGCCCCATACTCGATTCCTTTCTATTCGCTATGGCCCTTGCGGTCGGCCTGACGCCTCAGCTCCTGCCGGCCATCATCGGTATCAACCTATCCCACGGTGCCCGGCGGATGGCCGCACACAAAGTAATCGTCAAGAGACTCGCCTCGATCGAAAATTTCGGCAGCATGAACGTCCTCTGCTGCGACAAAACCGGCACCCTGACAGAAGGTCAAGTGAGATTGCAGTCTGCGGTCGACTGGGAGGGCCACGAGAGCGACCACGTCCTGTTCCATGCGTATCTGAACGCCGCCTTTGAAACCGGCTTTGTGAATCCCCTGGACGAAGCGATCCGGCAGGCGAGGGCCTTCGATCTCGGCGGAGTGCGAAAGCTCGACGAGGTGCCCTACGATTTCATCCGGAAGCGATTGAGCATCCTGGTCGAGAAGGAAGGAAAAGCTCTCTTGGTTACCAAGGGCGCTCTCTCCGCTGTTCTGGACGTATGTGCCTCTGTCGAGCAAGGCCAGGGTCGTCTCGTGGCGATGGAGACAGTCCGCGACCGGGTGCAGCGGCTCTACGAGACGGTCAGCCAAGAAGGGCTCCGCGCTTTGGGCGTCGCGGTCCGCAGCCTGGAAGACGCAAACCGGATCAGCCGGGAAGACGAGGCCGGGATGACCTTCCTGGGCTTGGTCCTTTTCGCCGACCGGCCCAAGGCCGGGGTGGTGGAGACCCTCGGCCGGCTGCGGGATCTGGGTATTTCCGTCAAGATCATTACGGGGGACAATCGCCTGGTTTCTGAACGGATCAGCCGTGAAGTGGGCCTTCCGGGGTCGAGAATCCTGACGGGCGCGGATCTGCGCGAGATGAGCGACGAGGCTCTGGTCCGGGTAGCGAGCAGCGTGGACGTGTTTTCGGAAGTGGAACCGAACCAGAAAGAACGAATCATTCTCGCCTTGAAGAAGGCAGGTAACGTTGTCGGTTTCTTGGGAGACGGGATCAACGACGCCTCTGCGCTTCATGCCGCAGATGTCGGGATTTCCGTGGAGGGTGCGGTCGATGTGGCCAAGGAGGCTGCGGAGATCGTCCTGCTCGAAAAGGGGTTGGACATCCTCGACGAGGGAGTGCGCGAAGGCCGCCGCACGTTTGCGAATACCCTCAAGTATGTGTTCATGGCTACGAGCGCGAACTTCGGCAACATGTTCAGCATGGCCGGAGCTTCGCTCTTTTTGCCGTTCCTTCCCTTGCTTCCGAAGCAGATTCTGCTCACAAACCTGCTCACGGACTTTCCTGAGATGACGATCGCCGGCGACAGCGTGGATACGGCCATGATGAAACGACCACGGAGGTGGAAGATCGGGTTCATCCGGACATTTATGTTTTTCTTCGGTGCTCTCAGTTCGGTCTTCGACTACCTCGCGTTCGGCCTCCTGCTTTGGGTCTTGAAAGCCACGCCCGAGCAGTTTCGAACGGGGTGGTTTCTGGAGTCGGTTGTCTCGGCCTCCTTGATCGTCCTCGTGATCCGCACTCGGCACTCGATTCTGAAGAGCAGGCCTTCTGCGCTTTTGTTCCTGGCGACCGTGGGCATTGTCTTGGTCACTCTTTTGATCCCCTATTCCAGGGCCGCCCCCCTGTTCGGCTTCGAGCCTCTCGACGCTCGCTACCTCGCTCTGCTTGGAACTGTGGTCGTGGTGTATATTGTCTCGGCAGAGGCCGTGAAGAACGTTTTTTACAAATGGTTCCAAGATTAGGAGGGTCAACGCGGGAGGCGCGGCCAGCAGATTTCATCGAAGGAAAGGAGAAGCGATGCTTCGGGGGTCACGCTCCATGACCAGGTGGTCATTTGCCCTTGTGTGGGCTCTGACGGTGCTTCTCCGGAGCCCTGCCTTCGCGGGAGAAACGCAGGGCGTGGAGGGGTTCCTTTCTTCTGCGACTCGCCTCATGGTTTTTTCGCCCCATCCGGACGACGAAACCCTTGGCGCAGGCGGTCTCATCCAGAGAGTGCTTGGTCTGGGAGGCTCTGCGAAGGTTGTTTTCATGACCAGCGGAGACGGCTATCCGGAAGGGGTAGAACTCGAGGACCACATCCGACGACCCACCGCCGAGGACTACCGCGAATACGGGCAGGAGCGCGAAGGGGAAGCGCGGTGGGTCCTCGGTGCGCTGGGGATGAAAGAACGGGATATCGTTTTCCTCGGATATCCTGACGGCGGACTGTGCAGGCTACTGGCTGGAGAGCACCTATCCCGTCGGCATCCTTACGTCTCGCCGTACACGAAACGAGACAGTCCTCCTCCCTCCGAAGCGGTGCTCCCCAAGGCGGAATACGATCGGAACGATCTCGTACAGGAGATCGTCCGACTGTTGGAAGAATTCCATCCGAGTCTCGTCTCCTTTACCCGCAGGGAGGACGCCCACCCGGACCATTGTTCCACGTATGTCTTTGTGCACGAAGCGCTGAGGCGAGCGCAGGAAAAGCAACCTTCGTATAAGCCGACGGTTCTCACGTTTCTCATTCACTATGGACAGTGGCCGATCGGCGAAGAATCCGGGACCGGGTCCAGGCTTTTGCCTCCCAAGGATTTTCCAAAAAAGGATTGGGTCGAGCTGTCCTTGAGTGACGCCGAAATGGAGACGAAGCGGAAGGCCCTGCTCCAATACTCTTCTCAGATGCTCGTCATGGGGCGGTTTCTCTTGAGTTTCGCTCGTTCGAACGAGTTGTTTTCGCTGGACTCGGGAAGGAGCGAAAAAAACTGGAACAACGCGAAATGCTGCCCGTAGAAGCGGGCAGCAGGATTCGGCACCTCCGAGAATGGAGAGGTCCCTTTCGGAAGCAGGCGGTCTGAGGCGCGCGCCTTGGTTCGCGCACCCTGGCCCGTTGACCCTCCAGGAAGCCGGAAGATATACTCAATTCATGCTCGAATCCAAACGAAAACAAGCTATTCGGGAATACCCCGCCCGGTGGGAAGCTGAGCCTTTCTATCTGCCGACGGGCGACGAGATCCCCATCTTCGAGGCGGCCCACGCGAACCGCCTCCCGGTCCTGCTCAAGGGCCCTACCGGATGCGGGAAGACCCGGTTTCTCGAATACATGACCTGGAAGCTCAGGGGAGGACTCGTCACCGCTGGGCAGCCGGCCAGCGCCGGCCAGGCCATAGAAAGGGATCTGGACTCGCTCTCTTTGGTCACCGTGGCCTGCCACGAGGACCTCACGGCAACCGACCTTGTGGGACGCTACCTCATCGAGAAGAACGAAACCGTGTGGGTGGACGGACCTCTCACCAAGGCCGTGCGGGCCGGGGCGATCTGCTATCTCGACGAGGTGGTGGAGGCGCGAAAAGACACGCTCGTCCTGATCCATCCGCTCACGGACCACAGGCGCTTCCTGCCGATCGAAAAGCGGGGGCAGATCCTGGAGGCCCACCCGGATTTCCTTCTTGTGATCTCCTACAATCCGGGCTACCAGAGTGCGGCCAAGGATCTGAAGCAGAGCACCCGGCAGCGGTTCGTCTCCATCGAGTTCAGGTACCCGCCGGCCGAGCTCAACGCGAAGATCGTGGCCCACGAAAGCGGCCTTCCCCTGCCCGAAGCTCACCAGCTCGCCGTGCTCGGCGAGAAGATCCTGCACCTCAAACAGCAAGGGCTGGAAGAAGGCGTCAGCACGAGGCTCCTCATTTACGCTGGGCGGCTCATCCTGAGCGGCATCCCCCCCAGGACAGCCTGCCGGGTCACGCTGTCTCAGTCCCTGACCGACGACCCGGAAATGAACCGGGCCATCGACCACCTAATCGACTCTTTGTTCCCGTGAAGGCCGCTGCCGAGAGCGTCCGGAAGCCCTCTGAATAAGGATTCTTCGAGAGTGGATAGCCCCTTTGAGCCCCAGAGGATTCCGGCCTGCGGCGGCCGGCAGCCGCAGGGACCGCTCTCCGCCTCGGAGCGAGCGCTTCTCGCCAGGATCGAAGGGGAGGTCCCGCCGGGAGCCCGTGCGGGCCTACGGATTCAAGCAAGCCTGCGGGCCCTTCGAGAGCGGCTGGACCCAGAGCCTTACGGGAACAGCCTCGAAGTGATCACCCGGGTGGCCGAAGCCGCGCCGGAACTCGGCCGCGCCCTGGTCCAGTTTCTGCCCGAACTGCTCGAGATGCTTCCCGGCGAGGACGCCCTTTCGGCCCTTTGCCTGGCCCGCCGTATCTCGCACGCCTCCGGCCGCGCGGCCTACGGGTTTCTCTCGCACCTCGTGCGGATCCACAGAGCGCTCGGCAAAGAGGGCCTCGAGGGATGGACCGAGGAGGGGATCAGGCTTCTTGGACGCAACGCGCACGCTGGCGAGGCTTTCTTTTCTTTGGCCTCCTCTTCTGGCAGAGCCCGAGCGGCGGTTCCGGACCGGACGGTTCTTCTGGGCCAAGTGCGCGAGGTCCTCAGGCTCTTCGTACAGGGGTTGAGCGGCGTCCCCCTTCAGGTCCACAGCACAACGGACGGCCTTGCCTCGGAAGACGCCGGGCTTCTCGGCCGGGTGTATCCGGCCACGGACGGCCTTGCGGTCTACCTGCCCCCGCAGGCGGACCTTTATCCGACGTGTGAAGAGAACGCCCTTTACTACAAGATCCTGAGCGCCCACCAGGCCGGGTACTTCGAAGCCGGCACCTTCGCCTTCTCCTTGTTCGCCTTTCTGCGAAAAGCCGAAGGCCACGCGCTCCTCAGAGGCTGGAAGCCAAGAGTGAATCTCGGTCGGGTCGATTCCTCGGCCGAGTTCCTCTCCCCGCTCCAGGTGTTCTTCACGCTTTTTGCGAACCCGGCCCTGATGCGCACGATCTTTACGCTTGTCGAGGACGGCCGCGTGGACGCGCACCTGCGCAGGCGCTATCCGGGACTCGCGGCAGACATGCGCTTCTTCGTGCAAGACGTGCTCTCGCGGCGGCCGGCCCTGAAAGGGATGCCCTTGCGCGACGCCTTCCTCGAAATCCTTCTCCGTCTCTCCCTGGATCCTGAGGCCGGCCTCGAGACGGCTCAGGAAGGCGGCGGTGCGCAGGCACTCCGGATGGCCTGCAAGATCCGGGAAATCCTGCTGGAGTGCTTCGGTCCAGACTCCTCGGTGGAGGATTCGGCCCTTGCTTCGACCTTGCTATACGGGATGCTGGGCCGGCTTCTTGCGAGAGCAGCCGCTTCGGCAGAGGAAGCCGCGCAGCAGGAATGGAGGGAGACCGATCCATGCGGCGAGCTGCCGGCCCTCGGTCCCGTTCCGTTTCTCGAGGCTGTTCCGCGCTCAGACCTGGCCGAGGGGTCTGTCGAGTCTCTCGAACTCGACGAGCTGAAGTTCCGGATCGAACTACGGGGAGCCACAGACCTCGGCGCCACCCAGAAAGGCCTCAAGGCGCGAGAGGCTCAACCGGAAACAGCCTCCGATTCAGGAAACCCCGGTCCTTGGCAATCGATTCCCCTGGAGGAGCTCAAGCGCCTGCTTGAGCAGGGCATCCGACCCGCTTTGAGCCTCGCACCCGGCGACGAAGGCGAGCAAGGGCTTCTCTTTTTCTTCGACGGCCCCCGGAATCCGCAGGCTCTCCCGCCGCTCAGGAGAATACTCGAGGATTCCGACGCCGCCCGCTACCGGCGGATCTGGACCCTTAGACGGGAATCCCGGAATTCTTTCCGCACGCCCGGCGACAGAGTCTTCCATTACCGGGAATGGGACTGCCTCATCGAGGACTACCGGCCGGACTGGTGCCGCCTGATCGAACGGCAAGCGCGCTCGGGTTCGGCGACCTTCATCCAGGATGTTCTTTCGGTCCATGGGGCGCTCCTCGCCTCGCTCCGGAAGCAGTTCGAGAGGCTCAGGCCCGAGCAGATGCGGCCGGAGCGGGACCTCCTCGACGGCGAGGAAATCGACCTGGACCGTGCCGTGGAATCCTTGATCGACCGGCGCTGCGGCCTGCCGGGCAGGGAGAGGCTCTACCGCCGGCGCAGAAAGGCCGAGCGCGACGTCACAACCCTGTTTCTCCTGGACATGAGTTCCAGCACGGACGAACGGGTGAAGGCGCAGCCCTTTGGCCCGCGCCAGCAGGACGCGGCCCGCCCGCATCCTGCTGGCGTCCAGGCGGACGTCCTCTCGCAGATCTCATGGGCTCTGGCGGAGGCGCGAGGCGCGGAGGGCCCAGAACCGATCCTGTCCAGGCAGCCATCTTCTCAAGCGAAGCGGATCATCGACATCGAGAAGGAAGCCCTGGTCCTGCTCGCCGAGGCGCTCGAGCCCCTGGGAGACCGGTACGGCATTTTTGGCTTTTCGGGCTCGGGCCGCCTGCACGTCGAGTTTTTCACGATCAAGGATTTCTCCGAACCCTACGCCTTGCCCGTCAAGGAGCGGCTGAGCGGCATCGAGCCCCGCGGCAGCACCCGCATGGGCACGGCCCTGCGGCACTGCAAATATCGCCTGCGCAGGGAACAGGCCCGGCGCAGGAACCTTATCCTCCTGAGCGACGGGTTTCCCCAGGACCAGGACTACGGTCCGCGCCGGGCCGGCCACGAGTATGCGGTCGAGGACACGGCCCGCGCCCTGGCCGAGCTCGAGCAGGAGGGCACCCGAACCTATTGCATCACGGTCGACCGCAACGGCGAGGACTATTTGGGCAGGATGTGCCCCAAGTCCCGATACATGGTCATCCAGGACCTTGCCGCCCTGCCCGAAGCCCTTCTCATGCTCTATCGGAAAGCGACGGACCGCGTGGCCGCGGCCCGGCCTTGAGAACAATCCAGGACCGGGAATTCCCGGGAAAAGGCCCTGCCAGGCTGAAAGGATCAACGCCGCCATGAAAGCCATCGTGTTCAACATCCAGCGTTTCTCCACCGAGGACGGCCCGGGCATCCGCACCACGGTTTTTCTCAAAGGCTGCCCCCTCTCGTGCCTCTGGTGCCACAACCCAGAGGGAATGTCCCCCAAGCCGCAGCTCCTTTGGTATCACCACCGATGCATCGGCGCGCGGGACTGCCTCGGCGCGTGCCCGGAAAAGGCTCTCGAGCTTACCCCTCAGGGGATGCGGATTGACCGGGAGCGGTGCACGGTCTGCGGGCTCTGCGAGGAGGCTTGCCCGGCCGCGGCCCTCGAAGTGATCGGCAAGCCCTGGTCGGTCGAGGATCTGGTGGAGGAAGTCAAGAAGGACGAGCCCTTTTTCCGCAACAGCGGGGGAGGCGTGACCCTGGGCGGCGGCGAGCCCATGCTGCAGGCCGAGTTCGTGGCCGAGTTTCTTAAGAGGTGCAAGGAGGAAGGGCTTTCCACGGCTCTGGACACCTCGGGGTTCGCTTCCTGGGCCCGGTACGAGGCCGTGCTCCCCTATGTGGATCTTGTCCTTCTCGACCTCAAGCAGATGGATCCCGCGGCCCACGAACGCATGACCGGCGTCAAGCTCGATCCCATCCTGGAAAACGCGCGCCGCATCGGGGCACTGCAGGTGACCGTGTGGATCCGGACCCCCATCATCCCGGGCCATACGGACACCGTGGAAAACGTATCCGCCGTGGCCGCTTTTATCGCCCGCCACATGCCGAACGTGGTCCGTTACGATCTACTCGCCTTCAACAACCTCTGCATCGGCCAGTACGACCGGCTTGGCATGCCCTTTCCCTTGAGGGAGGCGCCCCTCATGCGTCGCGAGCACATGGAGAAACTCAAGGCAGCGGCTGAACGGGCCGGAGCGCCTGGCGTGCACTGGTCCGGCGCTGTGCGCCAGGAGTGAGACGGGTAGCTGCGGTCCTGCGCTGCTTGCGTGTTCGACGGCCCAGGAGCCCGAGAGAAGCCGCTCGGCTGTCTGGTTTTCTGCCGGTAGGGAGTCCCTTCTTCTCCGGAGGCTGTGAGAACCGCAGCTCCCATTGCAAGGTCTCGGTCCACTCCACGCAGTCATCGACCTTTCGGGCAGTCTCCCCGCCATGGACGCTCGTGAAGCCGTCGCCTCCGGAAGCCCGGCCGAGGGAGGAGCCCTTGACCATGCCAGGGCCCGAGAAACTTCCGGTTTCCTAAAGACCCCTCAAGACACCATTAAGACTTCTTGACAATTTCCACTCTGCGGTTTTTTGCTCTTCCTTCCTCAGTTTTATTGTCTGCAATAGGCTTTGTCTGTCCCCATCCTTTCGATGAAAGACGGCTTTTATCAATCCCCTTTGCTATAACAGCGTCCATCACTGCCTTGGCTCTGTTTTCCGAAAGCGTTTGATTAGACTGGGCAGTTCCAACATTATCGGTGTGACCTTCAATACTGATCTTTAAGTCTGGATTGTCCTTCAACATCTGAACTATTTGGTCAATAATTGTCTGTGATTCGGGTTTAATGTCAGCCTTACCCGTCTCAAAATTAATGTAAAGGGCAATGAAACCGTTCTTATTTAACGCATCAAACATTTCGTTTACCTGAATATCCTGTTTCATTGCTTCTTTTTCGGCAACGACCATATCATATTCTTCGCCGCCTGACTGAGCATATATCCATATTTCTTTATTGCCTTTTGTCAGTTTAATCGTTGTACCCCAACTGGTACAGCCATTGCCAAAGGGAATTGCGCCACTGTTAATATCATTGCCGCCGTATTCATACATTCCTTTGCACCACCCCTGGTATTCGCCTAAGATACTTCCAGCATTTTGTTTGGCAGCATTTTGAAAATTACGCATGATCTGCAATCCAGACGCTGGCTTTGCTCCTTCTTTCAAAGAATAATGAAACGTCATTAATTTGCCTTCAATTGCTTCAGATTTGATGTTATTTTCATTGTTCGGATCGGGTTCGCCTACTGGAAATTTCATGGAACCGAATTCAACCTCTTGACACTCGCTTAGATAGTAGTTGGGCATACGGTTAAACAGAGGATGGTCTTTGCATCCTTCCGCATCTTCCTGCGCTAAGGACGCAGAGGACATGGTCATTGTCAGGATAAGTGCAAAAATAATGTGTTTCATGATCTTTCCTCCAGTTGTTTCATTGAGTCCGCGCATCAAACAACTAGGAACTTGCTTTCGGACGAATGGAGATTAGCAGGTGACGTAGTTGTGCGTCAACAAGAAAAACACCCACCATGTCGTGCGACCACGATGGGGATGATTTCGACGTCCTGCCGCTCGCGCTCTCTGCTTCTGATCGAGTTGGCGCAGACGCCGTGGGAGCGGATGGTGTGTTTTTGGAGCGACCCGGAATAGGCCTTGCCCGTAAAAACAGCCGGCCGGGCAAAGGACACGCAAGTTGGGGTGAAGATATTGGGTCAGACTTTGGACCGGAACGGGCGCGAGCGGGTTGAAATTCACTTCTTCTCCGAAGGCTGTGAGAACCGCAGCTCCCATTGCAAGGTCTCGGTCCACTCCACGCAGTCATCGACCTTTCGGGCAGTCTCCCCGCCACGGACGCTCGTGAAGCCGTCGCCTCCGGAAGCCCGGCCGAGGGAGGAGCCCTTGATCAGGGCTGGTCCCGAAAAACTTCCGGTTTTGCCGTCGCTCCAGGTGAAGGCCAATAGAACGCCGAACCCAGGGACCCCGATGACGCGCTTCGTCGCGGGGTCGCGCACCACAACGATATCTGGCCCATGGCCGGAAGCAGCGGGTCCGGCAAAACGGAAGTCCCGGCCTTCCTTCTTCTCCCCGTTCCGATCCACCAGAACAGCTTCCGCTGATCGGATTTTCCTGTAAAGGACCGGATGGTATGCGGCTGTGGATCCTTCCATACCGAACGGCAGGGCGAACCGCTGATCGCCCAGGCCCAGCTCCAAGGTGGCTTGGTGATGCACCAGCGTGTCGACAAGACAGCGGTCGTTGATCCGAGCCATCCGACTTTCGTAACGGATCGTCACAACGCCTCGGGCGCACAGGATGGGGACGGCCGCTTCTGCTATCTTTCGGTCAGAACGCGTCCACTCCATCGGCTGCTTTGCGGGATCCAGGATTTCGCAAGAGGAGAAGACCAGGATTTGGTCCGCAGGGGGATCGCACTCGGCCGGTGCCTGATAGCGGAATTTTACCTCTCCTGCGCCGACCTGGAAAGCCTGCCAGCTCGGATTCTCCAGGATAGAGGTTCCGCCGATGATCCGGCCCCGCTCGGCCCTGACGACGATGCGGTTGAACTCTCTCGAGGGACGACCTTTCCAATCGCGGAAGCCTTTGACGGAGACGGGGATCTCGCCCAGAGGAACGGTCTCTCTTTCCTCCAGAGAGATCTCGCAAGTCACGGGACGGCGCTCGAAGTCCCGGAGAATGTCCTCAATGGGTTGAACCCTGCGGATCTCGGCGTCAGGGTTCTGGTACATGCGGTTCACATGGCTCGAATAGTCTTCGAGCGGGCTGTCCGTGTGAATCCGGAACACGGACTCGCTCGGTGCGCCGTTGTAGAACATTTCAAGGATTAGACGAGTCCCGCCTGGGGCTGCTCCTTCCAACGCATCCACGGGCTGGCGGGAAAAGTCTACGGAGAAGAAATACTCCGGGGGCTTCCCGGCCGGCGAAGACACGTCGCCGCGTCCCTCACCTCGCGAAGACTCAAGGGCCTCTGGATGCAACAAATGAAAACACGGACCCGTCAAAGCCTCAGCCAGACGACTCCTGGTGGAAGCGAGCAGGAGTTCGGGATTTTCCTTGTAGGGCGCCAAGTTGGAAGAGGCGCGGCTGACCGTGCCCAGGCGTGCGCATTGCGGGCAATCCGATGAACCGCTTGCTCTCTGTGCCGCGATCTCCGTTCCGGCCAGAACGAAGAACAAAGCCAAAACCCATAGGAAAATGCTTGCTCGATTCACAATTTTCAGAAACATTCCCCCCCCTCTGAGCTGATTTTTTCAGAATCATTCACCCCCAGGTGAGAGTTTCTCAATATCTTTCCCCCTGTGATCCGATGGTATGACCCGTTCCAGGCCAACGCAAGAGAGCTGGGTTTAGCGGGGAGGGGAACATGTCCTACCGCGAGGTCACAATGGTCGAGGTGAACAAAGTTCTCAGGCAATGGCTGTCTGGGAAGGCTCGGAAGTCGATCGCCCGGTGGGTTCGGGTCAACCGCAGAACTTCGCGTCCCTATATCCAGGTGGCCAAGGAGTGCGGCCTTCAAAAGGGAGGCGGGATCGACTCCCTGACCGAGGAGCGGTTCGAACTGATCCTGGAGGCCCTGCCTGCGACGGACCCGAGCCGGCGGCGCGGGCATGGGTGGGAGGGCCATCGGCCGCTTCACCAACAACTCCTACGATCTCGCGATCAAAGGAGCAATTCTATACGTTTACTGGCCACGGCGCATCTGTCGCACACGACGACCCTTCTGAGCGTCCACTGCAGGAACCGCTGTCGCTCCAAAGCAGACGAAACCGGCTCTGCCTTCTCCACCGTGACCGAGTTGACAGACCGTCTGCGCGGCCCCCTTGAGTTGCTCGGGCTGTACCCAGTAAGGTGAAAGCCCAAAACGAGGATTCTGCCAATCCTCTCAAGGGGTTACCGTTCGGAATCAGGAGGAACTTCGGGCTAACCGATCGATTCCAACATTCTACGAAGGAGGGTTCTGATTTCGCCCAGGCGGTTCAGGCAGATCTCATGAAGCTCTTCCGCCGAAACTTCGCGATAGAAATGAACCATCCGGTTCCGGTAGCCCGCCATCTTTCGCATCCATTCAGCTTCGTCCGCGGAAAGAACGCTCTTTTCGAAGAGCCTCTTGGCGATTTCTTTGTACTCAACCACAGGGAGACCATACTTTCTGGCTAGTAGTCTTGACCGAATGATTTTGATTTTTGAAGTCGAGTTTTTTAAGCGGCAAGGTGGACCTCCTGGAGGAGCCTGCCGACGGCGCGCTCGAGTTGGCTGAGAGGAGCGGAAGAGCGGGTA
>Ga0315298_1001982_pt1 | contig 36195 bp, 30 predicted proteins | sample WHS_1_MG_FD_203077 | JGI IMG/M metagenome (GOLD analysis project Ga0315298, IMG submission 203077) | Extremophilic microbial mat communities from Washburn Hot Springs, YNP, Wyoming, USA - WHS_1_MG | ecosystem: Environmental > Aquatic > Thermal springs > Hot (42-90C) | place: USA: Wyoming...
AACGCTCGCTTCTGCTCCTTCTTGTTCAATGTCACCATCTCCGGTTCCATACTCTTTATGGTACCCCATGGGTGACATTTTCACTGAACCGTTACGGGGTGACAGAATCATAGACCATTCACACTCGGCTCGCCATGACTTGACACGTTATCTGCCAGATGGTAAAGTTCCCCAAATAACCGGCCGTTCTTGGGAAAGGAAGAAGCAGATCAGATTTCGCACGCTCATAGAGGTCGTGTTTCTTGCCGGGGTGGTGCTAACCATCCTTGTAGGCATTAGGCTTAAGTGGCTTAAACGCTTATGGGCGCGGGTGCAGTTGGCGCTGTGGGTCTACGTCGCACTAATCCTCGGCTTGGCCGCGGCCTGGGCCATTCGAGAGGCCCTAATACGCCCCTGAGTCTCTGCTGCGGAAAGATTCAACTCTGATACACGGAGATCTTGTACGGCTTGTAGAGTTGGTTCACGAGCTTAGTTGGTCTGGTTAGAGGGAACAAGAGGTAAAGGGCCAGCTGGCCAGCCTGGTGGGGATAGCTGACATGAGATGCCAGTAGGCTCAGCCAGGCCGGCGATGGTCAGGGGGAGTGGGGCGGAGAGTGTCTCCCGCATCAACATCGGGCTGTGGCGGGTAAGGCCCACAGCCTTGGCGGCTAGGAGAAAAGCTGGTGGAGAATGACTGCCAACCGGGTGCTTAGTTCGACCACGTTCTTATTGTGGTCGAGCGGGCGAGGCAGGTGGGGATCGCTTTTCAGCGAGTGGAAGAGCAACCCGATCTGCCAGCGCCAGAGGTAGATCTGCACGACCTCCGCCGCTGTAAGGTCGCAATGTCTGTGGGGATTTAGTAAATGAGCGGTTTGGCACTGCGGGCGCCCCCTTCTTTGTGGGGCAGTACCCGAGTGGTTACCAGAGGCAGGCGGGGTAGCACTGCTCCCGCTCGGTTGTGAGGGTTGTCCACGCTTACCCGCTGGTCGCTCAGCAGCGTGAGCAGGTGGGGTAGAGGGTGCTGCACCGGCCGGTTCGCCTCGACGGTCAAGAAGGTTTGTTCATGGCGCCGGGTGACGAAAATGGACGCCGGCTTCGGGGAGACAGATACAGGCAAAGGAAGCGCAATGCTTGCGATAGTGGTCGGCGTTACAGGAGGCGTCCTACGAGACCGCCGGTTTCAAATGGCGCAATTCCTCGGCGAGCCAGTGGCGAAGCACGCGGCTCGGACGGGCAATTCGTGAGAACCATGGGCAATCCTGTAGCCAAACGGCTGTTCGACAAAGCAGAATGAAAGGATGTTTCCTTGAAACGACTTCTCTCTGGCAACGAAGCTATGGCTCTCGGTGCCGCAAAGAACGGGGTAAAGGTGGCAGCCTCGTATCCAGGCACCCCGGCCACCGAGATTCTCGAGTCCCTTTCCCGCTACCGGGAGGTCTACGTCGAGTGGTCTACCAACGAGAAAGTCGCCCTCGAGGTGGCAATTGGAGCATCATACGCTGGCGTAAGGGCTCTCGCCACAATGAAGCACGTAGGTCTTAACGTCGCCGCTGATCCCTTCTTCGCCGTCGCCTATACTGGCGTAAAGGGTGGGCTGGTGATTGTCTCGGCCGACGACCCTGGTGTCCATTCCTCCCAGAATGAGCAAGACAACCGCCACTATGCGAAGTCTGCCAAGGTGCCGATGCTTGAGCCATCTGATAGCCAGGAGGCCTTTGCCCTGATGGCCGAGGCCTACGCGATCAGCGAGGGGTACGACACCCCCGTGCTCTTCCGCTCCACCACACGCGTCTCTCACTCTAAGGCCGTGGTCGAGTATGACGATGAAGCGCCACAGCCAGCCGCCGATCCGGCATTCGATCGCCATCCGCAGAAGTACGTGATGATTCCAGCCTACGCACGGGCTCGCCACCCCATCGTCGAACAACGCCTGCTCCGGCTGGCTGAGCACGCGGAGTCCTTCCCCTATAATCAAGTGCTGATGCAGGATAGTGAGATTGGGATCATTGCCAGCGGGGCGGCATTCCAATATGCCAGAGAGGTCTTTCCTACCGCTTCATTCCTCAAGCTGGCGATGACCTATCCCTTGCCGAGGCGAAAGATCGCGACCTTTGCTAGACAGGTGAAGCGCTTGATCGTAATCGAGGAACTCGATCCCTTCCTCGAAGAAGCGGTCCGCGCCATGGGTTTGGAGGTCGTTGGCAAGCAGTTCTTCCCGATCACCGGCGAGTACAGTCCTGAGACGGTCAGGGCTGGCGCCCGGCAAGCCGGGCTTCTGAACGGGGACGACGCCGAAGCGGCGCCCATCGTCAAGCCACCCTTGCCGGCTCGTCCGCCGGCACTCTGTCCTGGTTGCCCACATAGCGCGTTCTACTACACCGTCAACCGCCTGGGGATCAAGATGCAGACCCGCCATCCTGATGGCGAATCCAAGGGGGCCGGAACCCGACGCACGCGGCCGGACGTCATGGGTGATATTGGCTGCTACACCCTCGGCACGCTGCCACCTTTGAACGCTCTCGACAGCTGTCTCTGCATGGGCGCGAGCATTGGAAACGCCATCGGGATGCAGAAGGCCGGCGTGCGGGAGCGAGTCTTTGCCGCCATCGGTGACTCGACTTTCTTGCATTCTGGTGTTACTGGCCTGATCGACATGGTGTATAACCGGGCCGCAGTGACAGTGGCAATCCTTGACAACGGCACCACGGCGATGACCGGCCACCAAGAGCATCCTGGCACGGGTCTGACGGTCCGCGGCGAGCCCACGAAGGCAGTGAGCTTCGAAGCGCTGGCTAAGGCCATCGGCGTCGAGGAGGTCCACACGGTAGACGCACAGGATCTGAAGAAGATGGAGACTATCCTGCGACGTACGGCCCAGGCCGAAGGCCCTGCGGTGATCATCGTGAAGGGCGACTGCGCCCTACGGGTCAAGCGGCCCAATAACCCTCCTGTCGTCGACGAAGAGAAGTGCACAGGCTGCGGCATCTGCTTCCGTTTGGGGTGCCCGGCCATCGCCCGCATCGGTAAGAAGGCGGTCATCGACCCCTCCCTTTGCGCGTCGTGTTATTTGTGCAGCAAGATATGTCCCAAGAAGATCATTGTCGTGCCGGAATACACGGGGATAAGAGGGGAGAAAGCATGAAGAAGACCGATTTGGTATTGGTCGGCGTAGGCGGCCAGGGCATTATTCTCGCCAGTGATATCATCGGCGAAGCGGCCATGGCGGCTGGCCTGCAAGTGAAGAAGACGGATATGATGGGTATGGCACAGCGCGGCGGTAGCGTCGTGAGCCATGTGCGCATCGGCGAGTCAGTGGCATCGCCCCTGATCGAAAAGGGGCGAGTCGACATCATGCTCGCGTTCGAGAAGCTCGAGGCCTGCCGCTACGTCGATCTGCTACGGTCTGGGGGCGTGGCCATTGTGGGCAACCAAAGCACATTCCCGCTGTCGGTCTCTAGCGGCGGTGAACACTATCCAACCGACGAAGAAGTGCGCGACGTGTTGAGGCAGCGCACCGACCGATTTTTCTTTGTCGACGGCAACGGACTGGCGAAGAAGGTGGGAAACATCCGGACGGCGAACATCGCGCTCTTGGGGTTCCTCTCTCAGTTTATGGATCTGCAGGCCGATCACTGGCGGACAGGGTTGGAGCGCTGTGTCAAGCCGGCTTTCTTGCCTGTAAATCTCGAAGCCTTCAACCTCGGGATACAGGAGGCCGCCGGCCAGGCTGTCCTCAGCCCCCTGTCGGCCTGAGGAGAATCGTAACGTCTTCCGCCCGTTGTCGGTGTGGGATGAGGCAGGAGTATAGGCGAACCCTTCACACACGCCATGTGCATCGCGGAGAGTCGCTGGCTGAAAGGGGGCGTCCCGGTAAGCAGGCATCCAGTCGTTCTACAGAAGGACGCAGGCTTTGCGGCTGCGGCTGCGATCCATCTCCCATATCCTTGTTCAGAACAACTATGCTGGCCCGAGCTGCGGAAGCTATCTGCAGGACGATCGCCACGATCCCTCCAATAATCCAGGGACGCTTGGAGTGGCGAGGACCTCATAGCGCAGGATCAGAAGAAGCGAGCCAGGCTTCAGCGGGCTCGGTCCCGGCATGATCGAGGATCACCGGATCGTCGCCTGATCTTACGGCTTCAACTTCAATGAGCCATGTCCCTATTTGGTACAGAAGCGTGCATGGTCCGGGGCATGCACCACCATCAACGCACAGGCCTGCGATGGTACAACGTGTCGCGCTCGACTGGCGTACGGCCGATCGCCCTGATTGCCGCCTCGATCTCTTCGCGAGTCAAACGCTCACCGTAGGGAGAGCCAGCGCTGCGTGAGATGTTCTCTTCCATCAGGGTGCCGCCGAAGTCGTTAGCACCGCAGCTCAACGCCTTCTGCATGCCGCTGACGCCCATCTTCACCCAGCTGCCTTGGATATTTACCAAATCCTTGCCGAAGAACAGGCGCGCATAGGCGGTGACCTTAAGGATCTCTTCCAGAGAGATCGGCTTGATCGCAAATTGGTGCCCCAGGTTGGTATTCCAGGGCACGAAAGGCAAGAGGACGAACTCCGTAAACCCGCCGGTGTCTCGCTGTATGTCAAGGATTACCTGTAGGTGCTCGATCCGGTGCGGCCAAGTCTCAATGTGACCAAACATCATCGTCGCAGTGGTTGGAATACCCAACCGGTGGGCGGCACGAATCACATGCACCCATTCCGCTGTACTCAGCTTGGTTGGGCAGATTCGCTGTCGCACCTCATCGACGAGGATCTCTGCCGCTGTGCCAGGCATACTGCCGATGCCTGCATGCTTTAGTTCAGCGAGTACCTCTTCCACGGAGATCCGCTCCTTGTCCGCGAGCCATTTTACCTCCATGGGCGAGAAGGCGTGGATATGCAACTGGGGGAAGCGATCTCCGATCGCGCGGAGCATGCCGGTGTAGAAATCAAGACGCAGTCTTGGATGTAGTCCTCCCTGGATACACAGCTCGGTCGCGCCTTCGCTTACTGCCCGTTCAGCCTTGGTTAGGATCTCTGGGATGCTCAGTTCAAAGGCAGTTGGATCGTCATAGCCCGCCCGAAAGGCGCAAAAGCGACAATTACCCACACACTTGTTGGTGAAGTTGATATTGCAATTGACGACGTACGTTACTTCGTCGCCGACGAGAATCTGGCGCAAGCGGTCTGCGACGGGCGAGAGATCGGCATTCACGTCCGGGTAAACGGGGAGCCGCTCGCGCAAGGTATAGGCATGGTCCCTCAATGTAGCCCTCAGCTGGCCGATAGTCGGCCACGGGTGTTCTGGGTTTACCTCGTCTGCTTCGGGTGAGATACCCCCTAGATCCGACGCGCCAGCTTCGAGGAGATCCACGTACCGCTCATTTAGGTTTGGTGGAACCTGAATGGCGATATCGGGCAATAACTCCCGCGCCAAACGCACTGTCTCTTCCATTTCGCCTTCATTGGGCGTCGGCCAACTCGCCATTGGTGTACCAGGCTTTGGCTGGAAGTTCTGGATGATCACTTCCTGTATGTGTCCATAGCGTTCGTGAAGGGCCTTGATCACCCGCAGGGCGTCCAGGCGATCGGCTTCAGACTCACCGATCCCGATCAAGATACCAGTAGTGAAGGGGATACGCAGTTCCCCCGCCGTGGCGATGTGTTGGACACGCTCGTCAATATCTTTACCCGGCCGCTGGGCATGGGCTGGCAAGGTGCGATTACTTGTTTCCAGCATCAAGCCCATAGAAGCGTTGACCGCTTGCAAGCGGGCCAGCTCGCTCCTTGTTAGCACTCCGACGTTCGTGTGTGGCAACAAGCCCAGACGCAGGGCCTCCAGACAGGTGTTGTACACGCGTTCGATAAATGCCTCTTCATCCAGCGGGAAACCGTCCTCGAGCCAAGGTCGCTCGCCCGAAAGCACCAAGACCTCCCGGCAGCCTGCCTCCTGACCCCGTCCGATGATTGCGCGGATCTCATCAAGGCTCAGAACACTACCGGTCGCCGTCCGGTAGCCGCAGTAGGCGCATCGGTTGTGACAAACACGAGTCAAGGCGACAGTAATGCTGCGCGAGTAAGTGACTGGCTTCAGCAGTGCATGGGGCGCTAATGACATAGACCCTCACCTATCTTCACCACGATATCGTTCTCAGCAGGATACTGAGAACAGAATCGGGGAAGTAAGAAAGCTATCAAACAGGCATCAGTCTACTCTCACAACCCACGGCCTGTCAAGCCAAATCAAGCGACAATCATTTTGTAAAGGCGTGGTACACGGCTTGCAGAAGATACAGAGGCTTGGCCAATTCGATGAAAGGACTACTCATGGCAGCAAGGCTATATGTAGGCAACTTGCCCTACAGTGTTACCGAAGACGAACTTCGGAACCTCTTTAGCGGGGCAGGCACAGTAGAATCGGTCTCTCTACCGAAAGAGCGGGAGACCGGGCGGGCACGCGGTTTTGGTTTCGTAGACATGGCGACTAGCACCGATGCAGAAAACGCTATTCGCATGTTCGATGGGTACAACCTCTCCAATCGGACTCTGCGCGTACAGCCAGCGACAGAAAGACCACAACAGGCCGGCACTCAGCACCTTGGCTCCGGCGGTGGACATCGTCGCCGCTAGCAATTCGTTGCGACTACCAGCGCCAGCCGAGACAGCCGTTAGCGAGAGACGCCACCGGCATGATCCGGTAGTGCGGGCGCTCGTGTACCACCCAACCGAATAGGGGACCGACATAAGGTCGACAGCTCAAGCTTCAGGGCGATGACCAGCGGCTCTTCGATGCTGCCGGCATTCGATTTTCGGTGTCGCGACATTTCTGGACGGAGTGATCAACCAGGGGCCATTGTTGCTCGCTGGGTTTCTTGCACGGTCAGTCTGATTCCTGTAGAATTAGTTTAACTACATTACTTCCTCGAGAAGAGAAGAACGATGAAAGCAGTTGTGATGGCCGGCGGAGAGGGGTCGCGGCTTAGGCCCCTGACAATCGGCAGACCGAAGCCAATGGTACGCATCGTCAATAAGCCATGCATGGAGCACATCCTCGACCTCCTGAAACGCCATGGCATTACTGAGGTGGTTGTCACACTTCAGTACCTGGCATCTACGGTGCAGGACTATTTTGGTGATGGCAGCTCGCTTGGTATGAAGATCAGCTATTCCATTGAGGAGACACCACTCGGTACGGCTGGCAGTGTCAAGAATGCCCAGCACTTGCTCAAAGACACTTTTGTGGTGATCAGCGGAGATGCCGTTACCGACATAAACCTGAGCGAGATCATCCGATTCCACCAGGAGCGCAAGTCGATGGCGACTCTGACGCTTTATCGTGTGCCGAACCCTCTAGAGTATGGCGTGGTGATCACGGGAGACGACGGGCACATCCGTCAGTTCTTGGAAAAGCCCTCTTGGGGTGAAGTCTTTAGCGACACGGTCAACACTGGGATCTACGTGCTAGAGCCTTCGGTCCTCGACTATGTGGAACCAGGCCGACCGGTCGATTTCAGCCAAGACGTGTTCCCCCAGATGCTCAAGAACGGTGACCCGCTGTACGGGTATGTAGCCACCGGATACTGGTGTGACGTAGGCAATCTCCAGGAATACGTCCGGGCCAACGCCGATGTTCTGCAGGGCAAAGTCAACGTGGGCACCTTGGGCACGCATCTCGGCGGCGGCATCTGGTGTGACAAGGATGTCGACATTGCTCCCGATGCCTTGCTCTTTGGGCCTATTTTCATTGGCAGTGGCTGTAAGATTAAGGGCGGCGTCGTAATTCACGGTCCTACTGTCCTGCGCGACTACACGGTAATCGACACGGGCGCTCATATCGACCGGAGCGTGGTATGGCGTGGTACCTACATTGGAGAGCGAGTGGAACTCCGTGGAGCCATTATCTGCCGCCAATGCAGCATCAAAGGCAAGGCTATGGTCTTTGAAGGGGCGGTGGTCGGTGATAATACTACTGTATCCGAAGGGGCAATCATCCAGCCCAACGTGAAGATCTGGCCCAATAAGGTGGTCGAAACCGGCGCCACAGTCAACAGCAGCATTATCTGGGGATCTCAAGGTCGCCGCACTCTGTTCGGCAGCTGGGGCATTAGCGGCATGGTGAACGTCGATCTGACGCCGGAGTTTGGCGCCAAACTGGGCGCGGCGTACGGTGCCACGCTCCCTAGAGGAGCAAGCGTGATCATCAACCGGGACCCCCACCGTACTCCTCGGATGATCAAGCGGGCGTTGATCTCAGGTCTGCCCTCCGCCGGCATCAACGTTCTGGATATTAAGAGCGCCCCCGTGCCGGTCGCTCGCTATATCACCCGCGCCGAGAACGCCGCTGCTGGAGTGCACGTACGTCTTTCTCCATTGGACGCCCGCGTAGTCGAAATCAAGTTCTTCGACTCACGAGGGTTAGATATCGACAAACCGACCGAGCGGAAGATCGAAAATACTTTCACCCGGGAGGACTATCGGCGCGTCTATCTTGACGAAATCGGCCGGATCATAGACGCTCCGCACCTGGTCGAGCGCTATGTGGACGATTTCAAGAGTGCGATCAACATCGAGAAGATCCAGCAGGCCAAGGTCGAATGGCCCTTGGTCTTAGACTATGCCAATGCCAGCGCCTCAATGATCCTTCCTGGCATCCTGAATCAGTTTGGCTGCACCACCGTCACCTTGAATGCCGGCGTAGATGAAACCAAGCTCGCTCGCACACCAGAGGAGTTTGATCAGGCGATGAAGCAACTGTCGACCATTGCCGGTGCGCTCCGCGCTGGCCTCGGCGTTAGACTTGACGCCGGTGGGGAGCGAATCTTCGTCGTCGACGAAGCGGGTGAGATCATCGATGGCATGGTTCTGCTAGCAGTAGTCGCCTCTCTCATGCTGAGAGCGCGAGGGGGCGGCACGTTGGCCGTGCCCGTCTCTGCACCGAACATCTTCGAGGAAATCGCCAGTCAGCACGGCGGCACTGTAGTGCGCACCAAGGTCAACCAGCATGCCTTAATGGCCGCGGCGACTCGAGAAGGAGTTATTCTGGTCGGCGACGGTGAAGGGTCCATTATGTTCCCAGAATTCCAACCGGCTGCGGACGGCCTTTTCGCCATCGCTAAGATCATCGAGCTCCTGTCTGCCGAGGGCATTCGCTTAGCCGAGGCTGTGCACTCCTTGCCACAGTACTACTTGGTGCGGGGAAAGGTACCTTGCCCTTGGGAAGCGAAGGGTCGCGTCATGCGCATGCTCAGTGAGCAATACCGGGACCGCAAGAGCCGCCAAATCGACGGTGTTAAGATCGACATGGGCAAGGAGTGGGTGCTGGTGCTGCCCGATGCCGACCGTCCCCTGTTTCATGTAATTGCCGAGTCCACTTCTCCCGAAGGCGCCCAAGCGCTCATGGATAAGTACTCCAGCTTGGTCAACGGCTTACAGCACTGAATGGCAATTAGCCATTAGCCGCCAGCTATCAGCCGCGTGATGTGTTAAATCGGCTCATAGCTGGCGGCTTGCTTATTCCTCTTGACAAAGGAGGCACCTAGGCATACACTGGCGGCCACCTGATGATCGGGGAGGACTGGACGTGGAAAACATCGGCAGAGCCTTTACCTATCCCTTTGACGATAGGGAATGGCTTCCCAAGATAGTCATAGGCGGCGTTATCCTTGTTGTCCCGATCCTCAACTTCGCCTTCTTCGGCTACGCGTTGACTGTCATGCAAGCGGTGATGGAGAACCGCCTAGCTGACCTGCCTGACTGGAGTGATTTCAGTACTAAATGGAAAAGGGGGTTGTACATCTTCTTGGCAGCCCTGATCTACGGCTTACCCGCTTACCTGCTGGTTGCTTGCGCGTATGTCCCCCTCATCATCGCCAGCTCACAACCGAGCGATTCGGAAGGGGCACTGGCTCTTCTGAGCTTATCGCTGATGTGCGTCGCCGTCATCCTCGTCATGGTGTACGCGCTCCTAGTGCTGCTGATCGCCCCCTTCTTGGCCGGCATGTATATCCAGGCCGATGAGTTCAAAGCGTTCTTTCGTCTGCGTGGAGCGTTCGATATGCTCAAAGCGAACCTTGGTGACGCCGTCATTATCTTGCTGCTCACCATCGTCGCCAGCATTATCGGCTCTCTTGGCGTGTATTTCTGTGTAATCCCAATGATCTTCACCTTGCCCTATAGCTACCTGATCATCGCGCATCTTTACGGGCAGCTCTATCGCCAGGCCGAGGCCACGCGGAGTCTGAAGCAGCTCGCATCATGATTATCGCGCCTCTCTATTGACAGTTGTAGTTGTATCGGAAAGCCGCTAGAGAGCAGGGAATACTGCCAGCGAAATCGAGGCCAAGATGCCACGGCCTCAGAGGAATGACAACGTCCTGCCACTATCACGAATCACGCATTAGAGCGTCTTCGCCAGTTCACGAATGCGTTTGTCTGCTCCTGAGCGGATGACGGTGCCATGGCTAAAGCAGCAGACCTCGAAATCTAGCGCGGCAATCTTGTGCACCGAGCGATTCGCCTCAGCCATATCGAGGGAAAAGGCCTCCGAAGCGCCGGTGAGATTATCCGCTTGATTAACAATGGCGTCGCCGACGAAGATGACTCCTTTCTCTTTGAGCCAGAGGGAAATGCTACCTGGGGTGTGACCAGGGGTATGCACGACCTGCAGACCGCCAAGCACGTCGAGCACCTCGCCGTCCGCAAGGCGGACGTCCACGCGCACAGGCGATGGTTTCATCAGCATGTTCGGAAAGGCGAAGAGAAGGCGCTGCACTGGTGGAAGATTGAAGGGCTGAGGCGATTCCTTGCCCTCGATCACCAGAGCATCGAGCGAGTGGGCGGCACTCTGGGCACCTGTCGCCTGCCGCAAACGGGCTAGGCTTCCGACATGATCGAAATGATGATGGGTGAGGACGATGCGCTCCACGTCGTTAGGGGAACGGCCAATTCGCTCGATGTAGTGGAGGATCTTCTTGCCAGCCTGTTTCGTTCCGGCATCGATAATGGTGATGCTTTGGCCGACGATCAGGAATACGTTTGCCATAGTCAGTCCCTCAATCTGGTGTACACCAGGTACGATTTCCATCTCTATCCTCTCCCCGTCTTTGCCCAGTGCCACAGGCGCTGTCTTGTCACCTGATAGTAGATTGGGTCCTCGAACCGGCCGCTCGCAGCCCTGTGCTATCTCCGAGTGCCAGTTGACTCCTAGCGGCAGAAATTCCATTGCGGATTGTTGTACTTCTCCACACGCAACCGGTTGGCGAGTTCTGTCTCTTCGGGCGAAAGAGGCATTGGCTCCAGCGGCAGGTCCAGGGCGCTGGCGAACCCGGAAACCATTGCCTGCACCACCTCAGCGTAGTCGACCTGACGCCCAAGGACCGTGCCGAGCGCCACAGCATGCTGTGAGAAGAGGGCAGCGCGTCTGGCGCGGCTACCAGTATCCGACAGGAGCAGGAGACGAAACAACGCTTGCGGGTCGAAATCCAAGAGAATCGCGCCGTGCTGCAGAATCGCTCCTTCACGGCGCATTTGTGCACTGCCGACGAGCTTCCGCCCCTTGACGGAAAGCTCGTAGCCAGCGGTGCTATCGAAGCAGGCAGCAGAAAGGTCTGTTGGCAAGCCCGGCGATCGCTTCTTAGGAGGGGCAACCTCCGCCTCCACCCCTAGCAGGGATAAGCCGGCTACAAGACCAGCACTGATCTTTCGATACGACTCGACGACCCCTCCAGAAACGCGCGGGTCGGCGGCCGAGGCCACTAGGCTGTAGGTCACTTCACGGTCGTGAAGTACCGCTCTACCACCGGTGGGTCTTCTCACCACGTCGACGCCCTGCTGCCGGCATGTTTCTAGATCAACCTCGCTTCGTGCCTGCTGAAAGTACCCGAGGGATAGGCAGGCCGGGCGCCACCCAAAGAAGCGCAGGGTTGGCGTCCCAGATCCCTTGGCAAAGACCGTGAGAATGGCCTCGTCGATGGCCATATTCGTCGCGCCATCGGCGAACCCCGAGTCTATGAGCCTCCATGTCTGCTGCATACGACGATACCGCTAAGTGACGACCTCGACATCCATTTCCCGTGTAGCGGGGGACGAGCCCCCGCTCTGTTTCTGCGATAGTTTAGAGGCCGGTGAGTCGAGTATAGCAAAGGGTTTGAGTATGTGTCAATGGCACTTGACGGCACAGCCAAAGCGCTGTAGCATTAGCGATATGGGAGAAGCACCGGAGAACCATCGACTGCGAGAAATTATGCATATGGCCTCGTCGGTCCTCGGCACCATGACCGCACAGGGATACCCGATCACAGACCAGCGGCGTACGTTGGTCACTTTGATCATGTCTCGCACAAGGAGCTTCACCGCCGACGATCTTCTGCGTGACCTGAAGAACGCTGAGGCCACTATCGGTCGCGCTACGGTCTTTCGCACGCTGGATCTCCTCGTACGTTTGGGATACCTTACCCGGATTCCAGACGGCGAGCGCAAGGCGTATGCGGTCTGTGACCGCGGTGGCGATCATCATCATCACCTCATCTGCTCGACCTGCGGCCAAGTGCTCCACTTAGAGGAGTGCCCCATAGCGGCCATGCTTAGTGAGCTCGAATCCCGCACCGGCTACCAAATCGAGCATCACCGCCTGGAAGTCGCTGGCATCTGTCCCGCTTGCCGGCGCTAACCTCGGCCGCCTGCAGATAATCCCGGCGGCTCTAGCCTATCGCTCGGACTCATGCTCTCGGAGGAAGTGGGTCACGGCGAGCTATCCTGAACCCGGCTGAGCATGTCGAGTTCACCCTCGCTCTTGTTCTGGCCCAAAAGCATCCGCTGCGCGCTACCCTCGACACCACGATTCTCCGGTATGCCCCGGTGCTATGGCGGTGAGACCTATTGCCAAGAAGAGGCGACCATGCTATAATGTCCACTAGTTGATACTGTGTATCAACTAGTGGACATGTCTTGCTTGTTTCTGCTCGCCGCAGCACTGTGAAGAGGATACCGCTGCGTCCGTTATGGTTTATTCCCTAAGGAGTGGCCCGGACACGTATTTCGGCGAACACCCTTGAGATGCGGTTGGGTCTGAAGGGAGTCGTGAGCCATTGGCGAAGTTCCTTGGTTGCTTTGGTACTTTCCTTGTCCTACTACTGTCCGCCTGCGGACCATCTGTGGCTCCCAGCGCCTCGCGCGCCTCTGGGAGCATGAGGGTGGTAGCGACCACAACGTTCTTGGCCGACATTGCCCAAAATGTCGCCGGCGGGCGGGCGAAAATCGAGAGTCTCATACCGATCGGGGTCGAACCGCATGGGTTCGAGCCGACCGCCGCCGATATTCGGACTGTCTCGGATGCGGATGTACTGATCGTCAACGGGCATGGAATGGAGGCTTTTCTCGACAAATTGCTCAGCAATGCGGGGGGCAAGAGAACGGTCATCGAGGCATCGAGTGGTTTGGCTGTGCGGACTCCTCAACCCGGCGAACTGACTCAGGACGAGCATCAAGAGGGAGACCCCCACTTTTGGCTGGATCCCAACCTTGTAATCACCTACACGAAGAACATTCGCGACGGGTTGAGCAGTGCCGACCCCGACGGAGCCGGCCTCTACGCGACGAATGCGCAAGCCTACATCGACAAGCTGCAAGAACTGGACATCTGGGTTCGCCAACAGGTCGCCGCAATCCCACAAGAGCAGCGTCTGCTGGTGACTAATCATGAGACCTTCGGGTACTTCGCCGACCGGTATGGCTTTCACGTGGTGGGAACGATTGTGCCCAGCATCAGCCCCGAAGCTTCGCCGTCGGCACAGCAGCTGGTGCGGCTAGTGGAACAGATCAAGAAGACCGGAGCGCCAGCCATCTTCCTCGAAACGGGCACCAACCCCAAGGTAGCCGAGCAGGTGAGCAAGGATGCTGGTGTGAAGGTGGTCACCGGCTTGTACACTCACTCCGTGAGCGAACCAAAGGGAGAGGCCCCGACGTACCTAGAGATGATCAGATATGACGTCAGGGCCATCGTGGGCGCTCTCCGCCAGTGACCGACCGGCCAAGTGGTGCAGTCGTCTCGAAGAGTCATATTGGCATGGTTGTTGCCCAACATATGGCACGTCGATCAGTGCGGCAGGAAAGACAAAGCGATGGCACGAAGCGATCAGGCATCAGCTCGGTCCTTTGCTTGCCAGGCGCTGACGGCTCATAGCCGATGGCAGATAGTTATGGAAGGCTTCGGCAAGAGGGGCTCTTGGTGGAGGAGAAAGTGCTTCCGGTACTGCAGATAAGGAATCTCTCACTCAGTTACAACGGTAACACCGCGCTGACTAGTGTTGATGTCGTAATCCCATCAAGGGCGATGGTCTCGGTTGTCGGCCCAAACGGTGCGGGGAAGTCGACGTTGTTCAAGGTGCTTGCCGGTCTCCTCAACCCGAACGCGGGAGAGGTGCTAGTCGGTGGCGAACCGTTGCGGCATCGTCTGGAGCGAGTCGCCTACGTACCGCAGCGGCAAGAAATCGACTGGCGCTTTCCGGTGACACTAATGGATGTGGTCCTGATGGGTCGCTACGGCCGGTTGGGCTGGCTCCGCCGCCCAGGCCGCACGGATCGTGCGGTGGCGAGGCACTGGCTCGCACAGTTGGGGCTCGATCATCTCGTCGACCGACAGATTGGCGAACTCTCAGGCGGTCAACAGCAACGGGTCTTTCTCGCTCGGGCGCTGGCCCAAGAACCCGACATTCTCCTCCTAGACGAGCCGTTTGCCGGCGTGGATGTGCCAACTCAGGAAGCCGTGTTGAGCCTGCTTGCCAATCTGGGCGACCAAAACATTACGGTGCTGGTGTCAACTCACGATCTACCGATGGCAACCTCACGCTTCGCCTATCTGATGCTCCTCAACCGGCGACTAATCGCCTTTGGTCCCCCTGCCGAAGTGCTGACGCCTTCTGCCTTGTCGGCCACGTTTGGGGAGAAGATGCTGATCTACCCGGGAGAAGAGGGGTTCATGGCCATGGTAGACCACTGCTGCCCTTGCCCGGTCGGTGCAGAGGCAATTAGCCCGGCCAGAACCAGAGGTTCTCGATGAACACTGCTGTCGACCTCTTCCTGTCCCCCTTTGCCTATTCATTCATGCAGCGGGGGATGGTGGCCTCGGTGATCGTCGGCGTGCTGTGTGCTGTAGTCGGTTGCTACGTGGTACTGCGGGGGATGGCCTTTCTCGGCGACGCCCTAGCCCATGCAATTCTCCCCGGCGTTGCCGTAGCCTACCTGTTCCAGTCCGACCTGCTGCTTGGCGCTCTCGCGGCCGCCATCCTCGCCGCCCTATTGATTGGCCTCTTCTCACGACGGGAGCAGGTTAGAGAGGATACTGCCATTGGCATTGTGTTCGCTGCAGCGCTTGCGCTCGGCGTGGCGCTGATGAGCACGATCAAGTCCTACAGCATCGATCTCACACACGTCTTGTTCGGCAATGTACTTGGCGTAGGAGAGCGGGACCTCTGGCTGATCGGAGGGCTCGGTGCGCTAGTATTGACCACGATCGTCCTTCTTTACAAGGAGTTCTTAATCGCATCGTTTGACCCGGTGCTAGGCGCTACGTTGCGCCTGCCCATTGGTTTCTTGCGGAATCTGATGCTGATCATGCTGGCGCTCACGGTGGTGATCTCGCTGCAGACAGTAGGAGTCGGACTTGTGGCCGCGATGCTGGTCACGCCTGCGGCGACGGCATCCCTCCTCACGCGGCGTTTACCCTCGATGATGATCGTAGCGGCTGCTATCGGCGCGCTATCGGCACTATCTGGCTTGTATCTCTCGTTCTACGTCAATGTGGCCTCGGGGGCAGCAGTCGTGCTAATTACCACGCTCTTCTTCATGGCGGCCTACCTGTTCGCGCCCGGGAAAGGCCTTGCTTGGCAATTGACGCAAAAGAAACGGGACAGCAAGAGAGTGGCCGCTTCTGAGGAGGAGACTGCTGGTTAGCCTGGGTGAGGAAGAGAGTGGCTCCATAACCCTGCGGTTCTCAGAGTCCTGATCTCTCACGCTTCTCCTTAGGAATCGCTCGTTGGCCTTGGTGGTCCTTAAGCTGCATCACAGCTTCTTTGACTGGCTCAGGAAGGTCATTCAGTCCTTCCATGTCCTCGTTGGGCACTTCACCGCTTTTGGCGCCGCCTCCGGCCAGGCCGCCCCCTTGTCAAACGCGCATTGAGGAAGTCTCAGAGTCGGGATCGGCTACCGCTCAGCTGCCTTTCCATGTCTCCTTGCTGAGTGTTAGGCGACGACGCGGCGGCTCACCTTCAGGAAGAGCGAAGCCAAACGTACTTCCCCTTCCAGGCAGGCCATCAGGCGCCTTCGCAGGGCTCTCCGCCCAGATCCTGCCTCCGTGCGCTTCGACGAGCCCCTTGGCGATGTAGAGCCCTAGCCCCAAACCTTCTCCTTGGCCTCCCCCCGACGAGCGGTAGAAGCGCTGGAACAGCCGTGGTAGTTGCTCTGAGGGGATACCGGGCCCTTGATCAGTCACCTCGACTACCGCCTCGTCACCGCGACGTGAAACCCGCACGACAATCTCCGTGCCTCTGGGTGCGAATTTGGCTGCATTCAGTAGCAGGTTCGTCAGCACCTGCTCAACGCGTACTGGGTCGGCGTAGATGTCCGGTGTGTCTTCGCCCGACTCCAGTCGGATGGGATGTTCCTTGAGCATATCGTGCATACGCCGGAGGAGTTCCTGCACGAGATCGAGGAGGGAGAACGTCTCCTTGTTCAACGGCAGCCGTCGGGCATCGATTCGTGACATAACCAGCAGGTCATTGATCATCGTGTCGAGACGCTTTGCGCTCACCCAGATCGCGTCGACGCTCTCACCGATCTCTTCTTCCAAGGTTGGCTCTGATTGCATGATGGGCGTGCTCCGCGATGGCGGTTCAAGTTGTGCAAATGGGTCGCCTTTGGCAGGCAGTTCGCGAACCGTCCCTGCGATCAGGCGTCGGAGCGCTCCTACGTGGCCAATGATCATGGCGATCGGAGCCCGCAGGTCATGGGTGACGATCGAGATGAACTCCTCGCGCTGTCGCTCAAGCTGCTTGAGCCGACTGATGTCCTGAAAGAGCAACACCACGCCCTTGATCGGTCCCCCGTTTTCACGAATCGGGGCCGCGTTTTGCATGGTAGCCACTTCCTGACCGCCGGGCTGGCGGATAAGCAGTTCTTGGTTCACTACCAGTTCGCCGCGCATCGCTCTCGTCAAGGGCAGCTCGTCTACCGGGCAGGGGGTGCCATTTGGTCGGAGGAGTCCGTAGAAGCGCGGCAGCTCCTCAAGCGGTAGGTCATGCTCCATCGACCGACCGAGCATCTGCTCTGCCGCAGCGTTGGCCAATACGACCGCGCCACTAGGCGCATCGAAGAGTACGATGCCTTCAGGAGAGTTGTCGATGACGGCGCGCAGGCAGCGGCGCTCCTCTTGTGCATTCTCGTACAGAAAGGCATTCTGCAATCCGCTGGCGAGCAGTTCAGCGATGAGGGTGACTGCTTCGAGTTCCTCTGCGATGTAGGTTCGTTGGCGGTGACTCAGACAATCGAGCACGCCGATCGCCTGCCCATGCGCCAGCAATGGTACGGCGAGCTTGCTCCAAGATCCGCCAAGCCGATGCAACGCTTCGGCCAAAGCGTGACCTGGCGGCAAGCTAGAGACATCTTCGACTACCTGGATTTCGCCTGTGGCGATAGCTAGTGCCGCCGTGGCTCGTTCGTCGAGTGAAATGTGCTCCATAGAGGTGAGGAGCATTTCAGGCAGGTTGCGCTGGCCAATAAGGTCCAGCCGGCGCTGGGTCTCGTCGAGCCGATAGATGGCTATGGCGTCAACTCCCAGCGCTTCGGCGATCGCGCTAAAGGACACAGCGAGTAACGGCGCCAGTTCGAGTTCTCGCGTCAGCGCCCGGGCGACGCGGGCCACCGCTTCCTGCGCTCGCGCCCGCTGCACCTCAGTCACATCTCGCAGCACCACCACTGCGCCAACGATCTCGCCCGCTACGTCTCGGATCGGGCCGCCGCTCAGCTCGATTAGGGCCTGCCGCCCGTCTGGCAGCCGTACGCGTTCGACATGGCCCTGCACCGTCTCGCCGGCTAACGCCCGCAACCCGGTGTATTCCTCTGGCCGTAACGGGCTACCGTCGAGATGTGCGGCGTGTCGGCTGGCCATGTACTCGAGATAGGGGCGCCAGGCATCCTCCTTGCGTCGAAAGCCCATGAGTTCAAGCGCTCTACGGTTCGCATCAATGATGTATGGCCGTTGGTCGAGCACATATACCCCATCGGCCATACTCTCGAATGTGGCGTCCAATTCAGCTGCGCGGCGTTCGGCCAGCCAAGCCAGTTCGCCCTGTCGTCGGTAAAGACCAACGTACTCGCCGAGCAAGGCGAACAGCATGTATGTATACGACCCGACGAGCAATGCCCGGTTGATGTACCAGAAAAGATCCCAGCGCTGACCGCCGAAGGCATCGGAGCCGGTGATGAATGCGGCGATGAGCTGTACTACAGCAGCGTAGCCCACGGGCGGCATATCCTGTTGCCGGAAGCGTCGCAGCGATAGGCCCATGCCGATAACGAAGAGCACGCTCAGGGCAATCTTCCAGTAGACGTTGAAGGCCGTGAAGCGATCACCGATGAACAGCTCCGGCAACCGCCTTGCGCTGGCCTCGGCTGCAAGACCAACGCTCAGTGCGCAGCCGAAGACGAGGAATAGCATTCCGGCCGTGCGCACACTTGATTTGCCGAAGGCTGGGCGGCCAGCTACGGCGGCGACTAGCAGTAGTACACCTAGGGTTGTCCATCGCAGGTGGTAGGACCAACTCTGCACGGCCTGGTACGACACTGGCTGCACGGTCTGCGAAATGACCCCTGGGAAGTTGACTACATAAGCCACTACCATTGCCGCGCTTACCAAAAAAGCGAGGGCGATCCAGAAGGATGGTGGCTCGCCCAGCATCCGGTAGCGGTTGAAGCAGAGATAGGCGATGCCCACCGCGGCCATTCCGGCGAAGCTCTCGGCAGTGGGCCCTAGCCACGGGCGCTCCGCTAGCACTGGACCGCGTCCAATCGTCACGGCTAGTCCTCCCTCACCAATCAACAGGGCGATGACCACAATCACGAACAACCGAAGTTGCCGCCGCATGACGGCTTCACTTAGCGGGTTCCCCGGCCTGCGGTTGAATTGCGTGGGTGTACGCTGGAAATACGCCGCCATCGCGCACCTCCATTCTCCCAGCGTGGCCTCTTGCCACGACGCACCGGATAAAGCCGAACCTACGCCAATGTAGGCCATTCGTAGTACGCGGATCCATCTTTCAGCGCGCTAAAGCGCCGAGGCGCTCACTACGAACCGGTCGAACCACATCGTTTGTAGTGGATACCACAGTGCATTTCCGCCGAGCACGGAAACGCTCTCTGCCAACCTCTGCTTCTCAGCCGGGGCGACGGATGCGTATTCGTTTGCTGGGCACTTTACCCGGTTGTCCCACTTCCCGCGACGGGCTGGAATTCTGGGTCCAGAGCATAGTTTCCTTGCAAGAAGGCGTCGCGGTAGTAATCAGCCTCTGCTTCCGAAACCATCGCCAAGTCCATCTGTCTGAAGAACTGGAACAGCCGTCCCACCATCTCGATCTTCTCGCCAATCTCATCCCGGCTATACTTCTGGACCCTGGCGTAGAGCAGGTCTTCCCTAACGGTGGTCTTAAATCCCATCTCCGATAGGATCTCACCGATCACCCGTACCCGGCGCGACCGTCGGGCGATCTCCGCAGCCCCGCCCTTAAACCGGAACGAGACGTAGTTCTTACTCGTCGTCTTGCCGCAGAAACAATCTAGTGCTGAGAAGTGGTACCCTACCCTCGACGCGAAATTCATGTACTTGTCCGAGACGATGGCGTACGAGGGCTGATGGAAGCTCGCGTCGGCCTCGGGGTTGCTCATGGCGTGACGAAACATGATATCGAGGAAGCCCCCGGCATCCATTGGGCGCGCGCCGAAGCGCGGGATGCCTTCCTGCAACATTCCTTTCACCAGTTGCGCTAGTGGATAGGATGTGATGTGGTGCCGTTTCACCTTGCGCTGTCCCGGCGCGACGGATAGGCCGCCGCCGAGGTCGATAATGTACAGATCGATGGGCAGCGGTACATCCAGCTGCACAGCCTGAGAGGGCAAATTGTCAATTAGCGTTCCGATCCTGAACATCTCGGCGAAAGCCTTCTCATGCACGAAACGGGCAATGTCGTGTAGCGTCCGGCACTCCTCCGGACGAAAGGACGGTGCGTCGGGAGACACGAGATTGAGGGGCACGATCAGCTTGGCGATAGCCTCTAGGTCATGAAACAGCGGGGTGCCCTTCATGAAAGCGCGATCGGTCTCTTCCCCTAGCAGTTCGCCCACCCGACCCAGATACACGCGTCCCTGCCGCGCGTCCACGGTCACTTCGTTTCCCCCCGGAATCACCTTCGTAGCAACTTTCGCGTCCAGCAGTGTCGGGATGCCAAACTCTCGCGCCAGGGAAGCCATGTGCCCAATGGTCGAACCCACGTCGGTCACAATCGCCGCCGCTCGGTCCATCACCTGCACATACTCCGGGGATGAGTGGCGGGCGACCAGCACACCGCCCTTTGGGAAGCTCGCGAGGTCCTTTGTCGTGCGTACGTGCACCGCTACACCGCAACCGACCCCTGGTGCCGCGATTTCCCCAGCTTCGAGGAGCATCTCAAAGCCTGGGATCGGCTCCGTCTTGCCGCCAGTCTGAGCCGCGGTCCAACGCATCGGCCGCGACTGAAGCAACACCAGCCGGCAACGCCGATCCAATGCCCACTCCACGTCCTGCGGCCCTCCGAAATGGTTCTCCAGCATCTCTACCCAGCGTCCCAGCGTCTCGATTTCCGACGGCTCTAGGCAGGCCTTGTCCTGCATCTCCTCTTCCACTGGTTCCTCGTGAATCCCGGCCTCAGGATCGACCACTAGTTGACTGCCCTTGTGGCCAATCGTAACCTTTGCCGTCCAGTTTTGGCGCGACACACGGTAGATATCAGGGCTCACCCGCCCGTCGACCACCGAGGGTCCCAGCCCCCAAACGGCGTGGATCACGACATCGTCTAGTGCCGGATGCACCGGATCGCGGGAAAAGGCCACGCCGGCCGCCAAGGCGTCCACCATTTCCACACAGCCAACGGCCATAGCTACCTCGTCCTCCCGGATGCCCATATGCAGCCGGTAGAAGATCGCTTGAGGTGAATAGAGACTGGCGATGACCTGACGGTAGGCGTCGAGCAGGCCTTCCGGGGCCACGTTGAGTACGGTTGCGTATTGGCCGGCGAAGGATGCCTCGGTGTCCTCCTTCACCGCTGACGAGCGTAGCGAAACCCTTGGCCTGCCGCTAGCTGTTGCAAGCTGCTCGTAGGCGTCGCGAATAGCCTTCGCTAGATCGCCAGGAACCGGCGCACGCAGGATAGCGCCTTGGATCCGCCGGCTCACCTCTTCGGTGCTGACACCCGTTACCGCTTCCAGCGCTTCACGGATCACGCCCATCAGGCTCGACGTCTCGAGGAAATGCCGTGCCGCCGCCGTGGTGATCGCGAATCCCAATGGAGTTGGCAGGCCGACTTGGCTAGAGATCTCGCCCAAGTTCGCCATCTTGCCACCCACAAACGCCGCCAGGTCGCGGGTAATGCCGTCGAGAGGGACAATCCATGCTTCTGGAGCCTCGAGCGCGCGTTCAGCTACCAGTTGCTGCAACTGGCTCTCGATCACCTCCAGCGCTGGCGACAGGGCCCGATGGCGCCCACCAGAGATCGTTTGCAAGCCGGTCACCATTAGATGGGCCGCGTCCAGCGCGGCGGTTACGTTGTTCTTCAACAGCGCCCGACCGAAGACCCTGTCGCCGCGCTCCAACGCCTCAAGATCCGCGATGATCTCGAGCAGTTCGTTGTTGGCCGTCAGCAATGTGTTGAAGCCACGGTAGCGTAGCGCGATTAGTTCCATTAGGCGTGCGTCATTAGCGCTGCGCTTCGCACGCAGCCCGATGATTGTGGCGAACCGCAGCAGCCCGGCCCAAACCTTCGCCAACGCCGCCTTGATAGAACTAAGTCGCGTTGTGCCCGCCCTGTTCATACGGTTTTTCCCCCTGCTTCCAGCAGGTCGGTCTGCCATGTAATCAGTGGCTTCGCGCTGCCCAGCTTCGTGGTCGCCCTTTTTCGGGGTGACCACGAAGCAAGTGCCGGGGTGGCCTTCTACTGGGGACAACCCCATTGTCATCCCCTACTGGCTCCCTCGGCCTCGTGTGTCGGTATAGTGACCGGTAGTGGCTCGAGGTACGCTTCGATTACCGCACGGAGCTTTCGCCCGCTGGGCTTATGTGGTGCATCGATCCGCCAAGCCTCTACCGATTCGTCAGCCGGCGTGACCGCCAACCATGGCGTCTGCCACAGCAAGGCGTGTATAATGCCGACGAACCCCGTCAGCGCGAGCACCGGCCCGATCACCTCCAGAAATGGCCAAAGCATGGCGGACACGGCAATGATCACGAGACCGGTCAGCGCCTCGCTCCAGCGCGCCTCCCGGCGCCACTGCAGCCCACTGATCTCGGAGTACCAGCGCCATTCGATCTTCTCTTCGAAGTCGGGTAAGAGCTCGGCCTGCGGGGAAGGCTTGTCCTGAAATGACCAACGAAACAGCCGCCGATCGGTTGCCAAGAAACCAGCCGCTTCTAGTGCCCTCTCCCTCAGGACCGACTGCGTCAGCTTAAGGTGCCCGTGTACCACGTAGTGCTCGGCAAGGATTTGTTCACCATGCTCGAGGAGCGGCCGCAGCTTTGCCCGCCCTAGCTCCTCGACCAGTGCCGCGTGCTTGCGCGCGTAGTCCTTTGGCCGGACGTCGCCGCGGATGCAGGATTGGTCGAGTCTCTCAAGGTCCGTGACCAACTGCTGTGCTGTTGCCTTGCCTGTTGGTGCCTTCTCTTTTGCGGCACGCCCCCTGGTCAGACGGAGTTTCATCGCAGCTCCTCCGACACGCCACGGGCAGGAGTGGAACGATTCCCCGCCCCTGCCTTGCGGCGCTAGTCTTCATACGGATACTCTCCCGGCGTCACGCCCGGTGCGTGCAGTTTCGGGATGACCGAAATCACGACAGCCAAGACGACCGCGAAACCCACCGTGTATGTAAACCACCAGTCTTGGTTCACGATACACTCGGAGAGCTGCCAGAGGAGAAACCCGTATAGCACGATATTACCGACGATGGAGATTATCTTATCCATCTCTTCCTCCTCACTCGAATGCGTTTGCGCCCTTCATGAAGAGCTCGAAGACTACCCATGCGATGCCCATCGCGGTGACCAAGGTCGCAAACCAAAGACGCCACATGTTGCCGGCGATAACCTTTAGGATCGTGTTCATCCTCGTACCTCCGCTAGTTCCTTCTCTATGTCAATGTGCTCCGTCTTCTCCTCAGCCTTTACTACCAACGGTACCACCCACTCGGGTACCCATTTCCCTCTGTTGGCGCGGAGTGCCAGGTAAAAGATCTCCAAGATGAACCCACAAAGGAAGATCATCTGGCCCAGGGTAAGGACGATGGCGAGTACAGCGAGGATAGGAATGCTGCCTCCCGTAAGCGTGTTGATCAACGGGAGTGCTGCGCCAAGGGATGCCAGCATCAAGGAGTAGCCCAAGATGTAGCGGATGGCCGGGCCGCGGACGTAGGCCGTGATGATCGAGCCGAATTGGGCGCCAAAGAGTGCGCCAGTCAGCATCAGCATCACTGCCGAGAAGTCTACGTTGCCCTGCATTGCATGTCGGAGCGCACCGTAGCTGCCCGAAAAGACGATTTCGAGGAGGTCAGTGCCCACGGCGATGTGACTCGAAGCGCCGACTAGGTAGACGAGCGCCGGAACACGGATGAATCCGCCACCAACGCCCAGAAAGCCCGCTAACGCGCCAGTGAACAGACCGACGAGGACGATCACCCACATCGAGATTGCCACCCGGGCGGTCTGGCACTTGACGATCGGCCGGAAGGGGATGCGCTGCAAGAAGTGCGGAATGCGCGAGGTCTGGAATTCCCGCCCGATCTTTTCGCCACTCGCCAGTTTCGCCATTAGTTGCTTATGCGAACGCGACGTCTCGATCTGAGTGTAGATGAAGAGACTGACCATCACGATAAGCGAAGCGGTCAGCACGGCCACGGTGGATAAGCCGAGTTCCTTTGTCCAGGTGAGGATGCGTGTACCAATCTCGACGCCCAGCTCTGTCCCGGCGACCATCGATAGGCCCAGCGTCCAATCGATATTGCCCAGCGAGCGGTGCCGGATCGTTGAAATCACGCCTTTGCCGGCGATATGCGTCAGGTCGGTGCCCGAGGCCATGTAGCCCGGGAAGCCGAACACTACCAACGCGGGTGTCACCATGTAGCCGCCGCCCACGCCGATGAACCCGCCGACAATGCCTACCGTAATACCCGTAAAGATCAGCAGGAACGCCGGGACTTGTACGCCGGCAATTGCGAAGTCCATCATTTTCGGCTACCTCCTTAATGCCCAGCGCCTGATGGCTCGAAGTGCTCGATCTTGTGATATTTGATGCCCAGAACATCAGTGAAGGCCTGCGCCAGCATCCCCAAGCAGAAGCCGAGTGCAACGACCATCACCACGTTCCAGACGCCGGACCATGGATTAGTCTCGATGTTTTTGTGTTTGTAGCTGTCTTTGTAGGTGATGCCGCTTTGGACCTTGTCTTGGGTCGGGATCGTCACCTTGAGGCTGGTGTCGCCGTCCAAGGCTACGCGCTTACCGTCCTTGACGTCCTTCGCGGGGATAACCCCGTTCGTACCCTTTGGCAGACGGTCACCCTTCTTCACCGGTACCGCCATCGCTCCATTGATCTCTTCCGACCGCGAGATCGTCAGTATGACCGGGTTCTCCGTCGTCGCTTGTAGGATAGACTTGTCGTTGATCGCGTAGCCATCTACCTTTGCCTGATAGTAGTACCATTGGACCATGTCGCCGTTGACATACTCGTTGACCCCGTAGCCGTAGAGGACTACTGCGAGCACAAGCCAGAAACCAAGCTTGATCCAATTCTCCATTGACCCGCTACCCCTCCTTTTCTTCTGGATAGACTAAATAGACCCAGCGCAGGGCTGCCCGCGGGCGAGTCTCGAGCTCGCCGGTTGCCTCTGTCCATTTTGTCATCCTCCTTCGCTGCGGCTGGCGACCAATGCTATCGCAGAACGTTTTTTTGCAGGAGGGCCATTCGCCTCTCCCTCGCCAACTTGGGCATCGACTAGTAGGCTGCTGGCTGTCGCCGACCCAGGGCGGGAGCCGCTCTAGCGTCGCCCAGACCTTCACCAACAACAGACCACTGACAGGCAATGACTACTCGGATCGAGCGCTAACCCTGATCACCGCTAGCCCGTCTTACGGAAGCGATAGCCGAAGCCGGGCACGGTGAGGATGTGCTTAGGATGCTTTGGGTCCGCTTCGAGCTTCTCACGCAAGTAGCCGATGTAGACCCAAAGATACTTCACATCGTCGCGGAACTCTGGACCCCAGACGGTCGTGAGCAGGTACTCGTGAGGCAGGACACGCCCCGCATTGCGGGTGAGTTGGCAGAGCAACCGGTATTCGGTTGGGCTTAGCCTAACCTCCTCCCCCTTAAGGGTGACGGTCCGGTTTGCATAGTCCACGCGCAAGTCCCCGCAGACAAAGGGAGGCTCATTAACCGCTCCGCTCCTGCCAATCTCGGCCCATCGTCCTTCACTTGCTGGGTGGGCTCGCCGGAGTACGGCACGGATGCGGGCGAGGAGTTCCTCCGGGTCGAAGGGTTTGGTGAGATAGTCGTCGGCACCGACCGACAGCCCCTTGACCTTGGATGACTGATCGGCATCGGCGGTGAGGATGATGATCGGTACTTGGGAGAGAGCGCGAATCCGTCGGCAGGTCTCGAAACCATCCATGCCTGGCATGAATACGTCGAGCACCACCAGATCGACGTCCTCGTCCTTTACGATCTGGAGGGCCTGCGCTCCATCGTGCGCCGTGTACGTGCAGTAGTCCGACGCGCTGAGTTCCGAGCGCAACAGGCGAACTAGGCGTGCGTCGTCATCGACGACCAGTATCTTTGGCTCGCGCATCGCTGGCCTCCTTCTCTCGCCACACTGCGGCAGGTTACCAGCGCCTGGGAGGGCTTAATCACTTCTTTATCCTCAATTCTACTCAACGCGACTAAGAGGGCGCTAAGAAGAGGGCCGTGAGCACAAGAAGAAACCAGGAAAACACCCAGGGGAAACCTAAGAAGATGGCCTGACGCCGCGGAAGCGCCTTGGAGAAACCCAAGAGGACGGCGCTAGCCAGCGAGAATCCTTCCGGCGCTTTGGCGGCCAGCTCGGGTCGCCTCGGCCTGCCTCTGCCGACCAAAGAGAACCTCTTGCTGGCTCACAAGTGCAAGCTTTCGAGTAGTAAGCCACGGGGTTGATGATGCAACAGCCGCCGGTAGTGTCCCATTTGGTGATCTTCTTGAAGGGGAAATCGTCAGGGACTTTTGTCTTCGTTCATGTAGCATCCGGCCGCGAGGACGAACATCTGGCCTTCGACAGTGTATTGCCGCGAAGCGTCGTCGGTGAAGTGCGCCACGACGCTTGGCCACCCCGCCACGTGCATCTACTCCTCTTTGGCAAACATCACATACTGCGTGAGGGTCATCTGATGTTCGAAGGAGATCAACTTGATTAGCTCTCAGTTTGCACGCTTGTTACAGGGGTCGGATTGCGCTAGAATATGGGGAGTTCGCCGTGACGGTGTGACACTGCGTCCGCTCGGGCATCATCGCCGGCTCATTAATGCTAGGATTCCAGTGGTGGGGATGCTGGTCTGATGGAAAGAAACCCGTGGCTGAGGGTTCTGCTAGTTCTTCTGGTACTGATCGCCGCCCTATACTTGTGGGGGATGTTATGGCAACTAGCAGTCAGGTTTGGCGACATCATCCTGATCTTCTTCTTGTCTTGGTTGATCGCCTTCGCTCTCAACCCGCTAGCTAGGTTTCTTTGCCAGACCGCGCGGATGCCAAGGCCGCTAGCCGTGGCAATCATCTACCTAGCCGTTATCCTTGTTCTAGTAGTAGCTGGCCTGCTGTTCCTACCTACAACCGTACAGCAGCTTATTCAACTCGGGCGGGATCTGCCAACCTATGTCGGCGGCATTCCAACGGCGTTGAACGAGCTGCAAGCTTGGCTGGCCAACCGAGGGGTGGAAGTGAACCTCGCCTCAGTCTACCAGTCCCAGACGATCCTACAGAGAGCAGAGACGTTGGGCACGGCTCTGGCGCAAAACGCTCTATCGATCGCGCAAGGAGTCGTATCCTTGATCGTCAATGTGATCATCATTGTGATCCTCTCTTTCTATATGATGCTTGACGGGGAAAGAATCCAACACAGCCTCTTCCGGCTGCTCCCAGAGCGGGTTCAAGACGAGGCGCGGTACTTCTTCCAGAGTATCGACCGCACTTTCGGCGGTTGGATTCGCAGCGCCTTTATTCAGGCTGTAATTTACGGTATCGGTACTGCGATTGTGATGAAGTGGGCGAACCTAAGCTTTATCTTGGTGGCCAGCGTGTTCGCTGGGCTGATGATGATTATCCCCTTCGTCGGCACTTTCTTGGCGATGATCCCTCCCCTTGGACTGGCGATCGCCACTGGGTCTACGTATACAATCATCGTCGTCTTTGTCGCCTTGCTAGTTCTTCAGCAGATCATCATCAATATCGTGGCCCCCAAATTGATGAGTGAGGGTGTTGGCATGCATCCCTTGCTGGTATTCCTGGCGATGCTGCTAGGAGCACGAGTAGCCGGCGTCTGGGGGGCCGTCTTCGGCGTGCCCGTGGTTGCGGTCGCCTACTCGATGTTCATTTATCTCGTTGACCGTAACGAAGCGAGAAGGCTCATGGGGATGGTCGAAGAAGGCTTGGATGCAGTCGACGAACTGGCACTGGATCACGCCGGGTTAACGAAGGAAGAGCAGACCGAATAGGCAGTCCTATGCTGCTTGGAGAAGGAGCAACAGACATATGGAGATCAGAAAGGCCGTGGTTACGGCGGCCGGGTGGGGGACTCGTTTCCTGCCGGCAACTAAGGCGCAGCCAAAGGAGACTCTGCCTCTGGTCGACAAACCGATCATTCAATACGTGATCGAGGAAGCCGTAGCTTCGGGAATCAGACAGATCATCATCGTCACTGCCGGAGGCAAGAGAGCCATTGAGGACCATTTCGACCGTTCCTTCGAGCTGGAGCATGCCCTCGAGCAGAAGGGAGATATGAAGCTACTGAGCGAAGTGCGACGGATCTCGGAACTGGCCGATATCTGCTACCTGCGACAGAAGGAACAGTTGGGCCTCGGGCACGCGATCTTGATCACTAGGGAACTGATCGGCAATGAGCCCTTCGCTGTGTTCCTGCCTGACGACGTTATCGACAGCGACGTACCGTGCATGAAACAGATGATCGATACTTATCGCCGCTACAACTGCAGCGTGGTCGCCGTGGAGAGAGTGGAGCACAACGCGACAGCCAGCTACGGCATCATCGAGCCAAGGGAGATTGAGGAGCGGGTCTACCAGGTGATGAGCATGGTGGAGAAGCCCAGTCCGGAGGAAGCTCCTTCGAATCTAGGCATCGTCGGTCGCTACGTCCTGACGCCCGAGATCTTCGAGGCTCTTCAGGTGACCCCGCCAGGCAAGGGCCGGGAGATCCAATTGACTGATGGCTTGCAGTTGTTGCTGCAGCGTCAGGCGATCTACGCCTACGAGTTCGAGGGAACTCGTTACGACGCAGGGAACCCTCTGGGCTTCTTGCGTGCCTCGGTGGAGCTAGCCTTGCGGCGTCCAGATATCGGCGGGGCATTTCGCGCCTACCTCAAGGGGTTGGATTTAGACAATGGGCGGCCGAGAGCTCAGATGGAGGATGCGGCGGCCGCAGGACATTAGTACTCTATCATGTTACGGCAGTGCTTTCGTGATTGCGCAGACCGAGCCGGTTTCCGAAACCGGCTTGGTCTGCGATCTGGACGACAATCTCCCCATGGGAAAGGAGGTAACTCGTCGATGGTGAGCTAGTCGTCAAGAGTCAGGATGGCCATGAAGGCCTCCTGAGGGATCTCCACGTTTCCCACTCGCTTCATCCGTTTCTTACCCTCGGCTTGTTTTTCGAGAAGCTTGCGCTTACGGGTTACGTCGCCACCATAGCACTTTGCTAGGACGTTCTTGCGGATGGCACGGATCGTTTCACGCGCGATCACCCGCTGTCCCACTGCCGCCTGAATGGGCACCTCAAACAGCTGGCGGGGAATGATCCGGCGAAGCTTCTCCACCAAGGCCTTGCCCTGCTGATAGGCTCGTTCTGTGTGCGTGATCAGCGAGAGGGCGTCGATAGGCTGATTGTTCACTAGGACGTCCACTTTGACCAAATTGGCCGGCCGGTAGTCGAGAAAGGCGTAGTCCAGCGACGCGTAGCCCTGAGTGCGGGACTTCAGTTGATCGTAGAAGTCGACCAGGATCTCGGCCAGTGGCACGTGGTACTCGAGAAGCACACGCACGTCGGCCGGAGCCGCTTCGAAGCCATTGGCACTTGCCAGAGTCATTCCCACGCCGGTGTCTAGGTACTCCATGCGCTTGAACTCACCACGGCGACTGGTCACCAGATCCATGATCGCGCCAATGTACCGGCTGGGGCAGATGATGCTGATTGACATCCATGGCTCGCGGATCTCCTCGATCTCGCCGGCCGGAGGCAACATGGCTGGATTATCGATCGCCAGCTTTCGCCCATCGTGCTTGACCACTAGGTATTCCACGCTCGGTGCAGTGACCAGCAGGCTTAGCTTATACTCGCGCTCCAGGCGTTCTTGGACGATTTCCATGTGCAGAAGTCCAAGGAAGCCGCAGCGAAAGCCAAAACCAAGGGCAATGCTGCTTTCGGCTTCGTATACCAGCGAGGCGTCGTTCAACTTCAGCTTGTCCAGCGCGTCGCGCAGAAGACCGTAGTCGCCGCTCTCCACCGGATAGAGGCCAGCGAAGACCATTGGTTTGGCGGGCCGGTAGCCGGCTAGGGCCTTTGCCGCTGGGCGGTCCGCCAGCGTGACCGTATCACCCACCTGGCAGTCCTTGACATTCTTCAGGCCCGTGGCGATGTAGCCCACCCCTCCTGTAGAGATTTCCTCGATCGGGACTAGGCTGGGCTTGAACACCCCCAGTTCTAGGATCTCCACCGTCTTGCCAGTAGACATCATCATCACTCTCTCGCCCGAGCGGATGATCCCATCGACGAGGCGAACGTAGGCGATGACACCCTTGTAGACATCGTACTTCGAGTCGAAGATCAGGGCTCGTAACGATTGATTGGCGTCGCCAGACGGAGGCGGAACGCGTTTGACCACAGCCTCCAGAATCTCTTTGGTGCCAGTGCCGTCTTTAGCCGAGGCAAAGATGATTTCGTTATGGTCGAGGCCGATGACATCCTCGATTTCCCTAGCCACTTCTTCCGGGCGAGCATTTGGCAGATCAATCTTGTTCACCACCGGGATAAGAACCAGATCCTGATCCATGGCTAGGTAGACGTTAGCCAGCGTTTGAGCCTGGATGCCCTGCGCCGCGTCCACAACGAGCACCGCTCCTTCGCAGGCAGCCATGGCGCGCGATACTTCATAGGCGAAGTCCACATGACCTGGCGTGTCGATCAGGTTCAATTCGTAGGTCTGACCATCGTCTCCAGCGTAGACCATTTGCACGGCCTGCGCCTTGATCGTAATCCCCTTCTCCCGCTCGAGGTCCATCTGGTCCAGCACCTGGTCGGCCATTTCGCGCTCGCTGATGGTGTTGGTGTACTCAAGTAGCCTATCGGCCAGGGTGGACTTGCCGTGATCGATATGCGCGATAATGCAGAAATTTCTGATGTTTGACTGTTTCATCAACTCCCTTTGGCCAAGCCTTTTGGGGCAAGCGCCGGAGGCGATCCTAGCATAAGATCTCTCTTTCTCGCAAGGAAAGCCAATTGGCCGACAAGAGACTTCCCACTCGCTGTAATTCTACCAACTAGAACTAGTGTGCGCAACCAAGTGGATGGCAGTGGATTGGCGATGCTGGCTCAGTGAGAAGGGGTATTCGAGACCTGGGACATGTCTGATTCTCACCGTTTGGCATGTGGCGTGCGCACACAAGGGCGTCGGTGTTGGGAGAGAGGCAGCCGCTGGCACCGCAGGCATCTTGCCTACCTCGCGGGGACATCTGGAACCGGTCAGTCCGAAATACGCCCTCTCCTTCGAAGCCCCGCTTCTACCAGAAGCGCAGCGCCCCTGCTGGGTGGGGTGAGCACAGATGTTGCCGGGATGGACTCCAGCTAGCGGTGGGGATAGTGGTGGTCATCGCGAGGGGCCACCAGTTGCTGTCCCAGCGCTTTCCTTTGCGCTTCGCCGTATTGCATGATCGCATACATGCCTCGCGCGCAGTCATCAGGCGTATCGAACATCGGAATGCGAGCGTGATGGATCATATTGGCCACGATATTGCCGTCGCGTATCGCCCCCATGACGTTGGCGATCACCGGTTTCCCGTATTTCTTGGGGATACTGACGAAGCGCTCCGTGGCTTCGAGTGTCTGGCGGATCCATTCCGTGTCGTAAATGCGGAGCGGGAGCATCGGCGCCTGAGCAATGATCCCATCGATATAATCCAGCTCAGCCAGTTGTTCGGCAATCCAGGAAATGATCCCTGGCCTGTTGTCGGCCGCGGTGTCAATCGGGTTTACCGGCCAAGCGGCGTGAGGCAGAAGCTTGGCCTTGATCTTCTTCTGCGTTTCCGAGTCGATCAACGGCAGTTCAAGGCCGAGGGAGGCACACGCTTCGGCGGTGCTCACGCAGTATCCGCCGCCGCCGGCGATGATCGCCACGCGCTTCCCAGCCGGTATCGGTTGATGGGAAACCGCTTCGGCCATGTCGAACGGGTGGACGGCCTCGAAGGCTCGGAGGATGCCGACCTGGCGACACATGGCATCGAAGATCTGGTCGGAACCGGCGAGGGAACCAGTGTGAGATAGGGTCGCCCGCTTCGCCGCGCTGGTCCGACCGGCCTTGTACAAGGCGATCGGCTTGTGCTTGATCACCTCACGGGCGATTTCATAGAAGCGGCGGCCATCGTTTAGTCCTTCGAGGTAGAAGACGATCGCCTTGGTCTCATTGTCTTCGGCAAGATACTCTAGGTAGTCAGAGGCGCTGAGGTCGGCTTGGTTGCCGGCACTGACAAACCGGCTGAAACCGTAGCCTTTCGCACCCGCGGCCTCCATCAAATAGCCGCCGAATGTGCCGCTCTGGGAGATGAAGGCAATGGGACCGCCGCGCGGGGCCGGATCGAAGGCGAGGCTCAGGCTGGCCGGGGCACTCCAGATGCCCATGCAATTTGGCCCTACCACTCGGATGTTGCCTTCGCGGGCTATTCTGACCAATTCGTCTTGCAGAACGCGGCCCTCTTCGCCAGTCTCGGCGAAGCCTGCGGAGATCACCACGGCCCCTTTCACGCCCTTGGTGACGCAGTCTTCCATCACCTTTGGGACCATTGGCGCAGGCACGGTGATGGCGACTAAGTCGATCTCGTCCGGGATGTCCAGCACCGATTCGTAGGCCCGCAGCCCTTGTATCACCTTCTCTTTCGGATTGACGGGGTACATGCGTCCTCGATAGCCGCCTCTGAGGGCACGTTGCAGGGTTCGACCGCCCCATTTCGCCCGGTCGTTGGATGCACCAATAAACGCGATCGACCGGGGGTAGAAAATCGCGTCCAGTTGCTTCTTGATATTGCCTGTCACGGTCTCTCCTCTCCTTTGCAGTTCCGGACAGTCAGCCCGTGTCTCGCGACCTACCAGGCACTTGAGCCCATCATTGTCAGTGGCGTAATGCCAATGGGTTCTCGTGTCAGGTACCCCTTATGGCTGGCCACGGCCACTCTTCTCCGTTGAATCTCCCACTCTCCCGACGCCTTCGTCGCGTGGGGCAGCGCAGTCTTCTTGCCACGAGGGCGGCCGCACGTAACAAACCAGACGGCGAATCCCCCGGCGGGAGACTCTCATCAACACCTCGAGACGCTGCCACAGGTTGTCTTGATTAGATAAGGGAGCGCTCGGCTATTCGGGGCGCTCGCGTTTGAGGATGACGAGCGCATCCACGGCTACCGGTTTGTCACCGGCAATGATCAGAGGATTGACATCGATCTCGGCCACATCCTCGTTCTCAAGCCCGATCTGTCCCATAGCAATCAATGCTTGGCAAAGGACCGCCCTATCCACTGGTGGCTTGCCCCGGAACGGGCCAAGGATTGCTGCACCCTTCAGTTCGCTCATCATCTCATAGGCGTCGCGCTCTTCGAGCGGGGCGACACGGAAGGTCACATCCTTGATCAGTTCGGTGAAAATGCCGCCGAGTCCGAGCATTACACAGGGTCCGAATTGAGGATCACGGATCAGACCGATCACCAGCTCGCGGTCTCCGCGGATCATTTCCTGAACCAAGATTCCGTCCAGTTTGACTGGGGAGTGCTCGGCGATGTCGTCATACGCCTTGGCGACCTCCGCCGCGTTGGCGAGGTTGAGGCGAATGAGGTTCATCTCGGTCTTGTGCGTGGCTTCGGCCGAGCAGCCCTTGAGGACTACCGGATACCCCAGCTTCGAAGCCACGTCGACGGCTTCATCTCTTGAGGTAGCTAGCGCTTCCCTGGTAATGGGAATGCCGTACTTTGCCAGAAGTAGCTTTGATTCGTACTCTGAGAGTGCCTTTTGTTCCCGTGCTACAGCGAGTTCTACGATGTCCAAATCGACCTCCATGTGGACCCTTGTGACTAGAACATAGCATAGCAGCAGCCGTGTGTCAAGTTACAGGACAGTGACCATCCTCGGCCGCACCGCGCTCAGCGTGAGCGGCCAAGCACGCGGGCCATGGTAGCACCAATCTCGGCGGGGCTCGTCGCCACGGGGATATCGGCCTCGGCGAATGCGGCGATCTTCTCCGCGGCGGTACCCGTACCACCGCTAATGATCGCTCCTGCATGACCCATTCGCCGGCCCGGCGGTGCTGTCTGCCCTGCGATAAAGCCTACCACCGGCTTGCTCATCTTGGTCTTCACGAATCGTGCTGCATCCTGCTCTGCCGTGCCGCCAATCTCACCAATTAACACGACTGCCTCGGTATCGGGGTCCTTCTCAAACAAGTCTAGAATATCCACGAAGTTGCTGCCGACAATTGGATCACCGCCGATGCCCACGCAAGTGGATTGACCTAGAGAGCGTGCGGTCAGCTGGGCTACGGCCTCGTAGGTCAAGGTTCCGCTGCGAGAGACGACTCCAATCTTGCCCGGCAGGTGAATGTCGGCGGGCATGATTCCTACTTTGGCCTTACCAGGGGAAATCACGCCCGGGCAGTTTGGTCCGACCAGGCGAGTGTTCTTGGCTCGTAATACCGTCTGCACTTTGACCATGTCTAGAGTGGGAATGCCTTCGGTAATGCACACAATCAAGCCAATGCCCGCTTCGGCCGCTTCCAAGATCGTGTCGGCGGCGAAAGGTGCAGGGACAAAGATCAGACTAGTGTTGGCGCCTGTTTCCGCGACTGCTCGGGCTACCGTGTTGAAGATGGGAACGTTCTCGAAACGTGTCCCGCCTTTACCCGGCGAAACACCGCCGACGAGGTTCGTGCCATATTCCAGCGCCTGCCGGGCGTGAAAGGCGCCTTCTCTGCCGGTGATGCCCTGAACTATCAGTCGAGTGTTCTGATCTACAAGGATGCTCACCCCGATACTCCTTTCCTCGCACCTTTAAGAAGAAGCGGCCACCACTTTTTCGGCGGCATCCCTCAGGTCCGAAGCAACGACCATGGTTAGTCCGGATTCCTCCAGGATGCGCCGCCCCTCCTCTACATTGGTCCCTGCTAGCCTCACGACTATGGGAACTTCGACCCTAATCTTCTGGGTTGCGGCGACAATGCCGCTGGCCACTACGTCGCAGCGAGTGATTCCACCGAAGATATTGATTAGGACGGCCCGGACCTTCGGGTCGGCGAGGATAATCTTGAAGGCGTTGCCGACCTGTTCTTCGTTTGCCCCGCCACCAATGTCTAGGAAGTTGGCCGGTTCGCCACCGGCCAGCTTGATGATGTCCATGGTGGCCATGGCCAACCCGGCGCCATTGACCATGCAGCCAATAGTGCCATCGAGTTTGATGTAGCTGATGCCGTATTGAGAGGCTTCAACCTCCAGCGGGTCCTCCTCATCGAGGTCGCGCAAAGCCTGGAGGTCTGGATGCCTGAATAGCGCGTTATCATCAAAGTTGAGCTTGGCATCAAGGGCGAGGACTCGACCATCCGCGGTCACGACAAGCGGGTTGATCTCGGCGAGAGAACAATCCTTGGCGATGAAGACACCATAGAGATTTCCCATGAGCTCGGCCGCCGCGCGGGCATTGGCGCCGTCGAGCCCCAGTCCATAGGCCAGCTTGCGGCCCTGAAAAGGCATGAACCCCACGATGGGATTCACTTGTTCCTTGAGAATCTTGTCCGGGGTCTCCGCGGCCACCTGCTCGATCTCCATGCCACCGGCCGCGCTGGCCATGACCACAGGCACTCCTGCGGCGCGATCGATCACGATCCCTAGGTAGAGCTCCCTTTCGATGGGCATGGCTTCCTCGACTAGGACGCTCTTGACGCGTTGCCCCTGGAGAGAGGTTTGGTTTGTAACCAACTGCATGCCGATGATTTGGCCGGCAATCTGTTCAGCCGCCCCAGGAGACTCGGCCAGCTTGACGCCGCCACCCTTTCCACGTCCCCCGGCGTGAATCTGGGCCTTCACTACTACTCGGCCTCCTAGTTCCGCAGCGTTTTGGCGAGCCTCTAGTGGAGTCATAGCCACATGGCCTCTTGGCACGGCCACGCCGAATCCGGCCAAGATCTCTTTCGCCTGGTACTCGTGAATCTTCATCGTTTATCCTCCAGACGAATCATGCGCTTCCGAGAGCTACTTCGGTTGGCAAGTGACTCTGAAAATAGCACAGTGACAAGGGCGTGTCAAGTGGGAGGGGGGGAGTGTGTGAATGGTCTATGATTCTGTCACCCCGTAACGGTTCAGTGAAAATGTCACCCATGGGGTACCATAAAGAGTATGGAACCGGAGATGGTGACATTGAACAAGAAGGAGCAGAAGCGAGCGTTG
>Ga0315298_1001984_pt1 | contig 36178 bp, 30 predicted proteins | sample WHS_1_MG_FD_203077 | JGI IMG/M metagenome (GOLD analysis project Ga0315298, IMG submission 203077) | Extremophilic microbial mat communities from Washburn Hot Springs, YNP, Wyoming, USA - WHS_1_MG | ecosystem: Environmental > Aquatic > Thermal springs > Hot (42-90C) | place: USA: Wyoming...
AACGCTGGTCGTGTGCAACACCCATGTTCAACCATAATGGCCTTCAAGGTACCAGAAAAATCTTCACCGAAGTGGAAATTACTTTTGGCAATCAGTCTAACATGCGGCGTAACTTATGTCATTCCCGCGCGGCGTCAAGTGTTGGCACAGAAACCGTCCGGTGTGGGTGTTCGCGCGCGCCACCGCTGCCGGTGTCCCTTGCGCCACGACGCGCCCGCCTGCCTCGCCGCCTTCCGGGCCGAGGTCAATGACCCAATCCGCTTCCGCGATCACGTCGAGATTGTGCTCGATGACGACCACCGTGTTGCCCGCCTCCACCAACCGATGCAACACGCGAATCAACTTCTCCACATCCGCCATGTGCAGGCCAATGGTCGGCTCGTCGAGAATGTAGAGTGTCGAACCGGTGCCGGTCTTCGCCAATTCCGTCACCAGCTTGATCCGTTGCGCTTCGCCGCCGGACAGCGTTGGGCTTTGCTGGCCCAGTGTCAAATAGCCCAGTCCCACTTCCTGCAGCAGTTTCAGCCCGCGATGGATGTTCCGGTGCGCGGCGAAGAACTCGACGGCTTCATCCACATTCATCGCGAGCACGTCGGCAATCGTTTTGTCTTTCCAACGAATCGCCAGCGTTTCCTCGTTGAAGCGTCGCCCCTGGCAGACCTCGCAATGCACCGTCACGTCCGGCAAAAACGACATCTCGATTGTCTTGACCCCTTGCCCCGCGCATTCCGGGCAGCGTCCTTCCTCGACGTTGAAGGAGAACCGCGACGGCCCATACCCGCGCATCTTCGCCTCCGGAGTCGCCGCAAACAGCCTCCGGATGTCGTCCCAAAACCCGACATACGTGGCCGGACAGGAACGCGGCGTTTTGCCGATGGGCGTTTGGTCCACCTCGAGGACGCGCTGGAGGTGTTCCGCGCCGATGATTTTCTGGCAACCGACCGGCTGTCCGTGGTCGTTGCGCAGACTGCGATACAAAACATCCCTCACCAGCGTGCTCTTGCCGCTGCCACTTGCCCCGGTCACGCAAACCAACCGGCCCAGCGGGATTGGGACGGTCAGATTCTTCAGGTTGTGCAAGGTCGCCCCGGTGATGGTGAGATGACGGGTGGCCGGTGGTCGGTGATGGGCATCCAACGGATGACGGAGTGGCTCGCGCAGATACTTTCCCGTTACCGATCTCCGATCCCGTATCAGCTCTTTCAATGTGCCCGACGCCACCAATCGCCCGCCATTGACACCCGCGCCCGGCCCCAAATCAATCACGTGATCTGCCCGGCGAATCGTTTCCTCGTCATGTTCAACCACCACGATGGTGTTGCCTTTGGTTTGCAGCTTGTGAAGCGTGTCGAGCAACATCTCATTGTCGCGCGGATGCAATCCGATGGTCGGTTCATCGAGGATGTAACAGACACCGCGCAGATTCGAGCCGAGTTGCGCCGCCAACCGAATCCGTTGCGCCTCGCCGCCCGACAACGTCGGTGCCGCGCGATCGAGCGCCAAATAGCCAAGCCCCACCGCTTTCAAAAACGCCAGCCGCGACCGCAATTCCCCCAGCAGATCACGTGCAATCTCCGCCTCCGTGCCGCGCAACTTCAACCCGTCCACCCATTTCGCCGCATCGGCCACCGACAACGCCGTCAGCTCCGCGATATTGCGCCCCTGAAACCGCACCGCCAACGCCTCCGGGCGCAGGCGTTTGCCGCCGCACACCGGGCAAAGCCGTTCTTCGCCCTCAAACCATTCGTTCCACCAAATCTCCTCGCCCGTTTGCTCCTCGTCAAAACCGGGCAAATCCAACCCCGTGCCGTAACAGCGCGGACACCAGCCATGCTTCGAGTTGTACGAGAACAGGCGCGGGTCCGGCTCCGGGAAACTCCGCGCGCATTTCGGACAAGCCCGCCGCGTCGAGTATAAAGTAGGGCAAGCTTCCAGCTTGCCCTTCTGGGATGACCGACTCGACAAGCTGGAAGCTTGTCCCACCATCACGACGCCCTTTCCGTATTTCAGCGCCTCCTCGACCGTGCGGACCGGCAACTCGATATTGTGCTCCTTGAACCGATCGAGCCGCGGCCAGTGTGCCGTCGGCGTCAACCGTCCGTCCACGCGCAGATGCGAGAACCCTTTTTTCCGCGCCCACTCTGCCAGCTCGTTGTAAAGCCCCTTGCGAGCGACCACGAGCGGCGCAAACAACGGTTGCCCGGCCACCTTTGCGGCAATAGATTCGACCGATTGCGGTTGAATCGGCACGTGGCAATCCGGGCAGAACTGCGTGCCGAGCCGGGCAAACAACAGCCGCAGGAAATGAGCGATCTCAGTAATCGTGGCCACGGTGCTTTTGCGGCCGCCGCGGCTGGTGCGCTGCTCGATGGCCACGGTCGGCGGAATACCGAACACGGCGTCCACGTCGGCGCGGGCGGCGGGCTGGACGAACTGCCGGGCGTAGGCGTTGAGCGATTCGAGGTAGCGGCGCTGCCCTTCGGCGAAGAGAATATCGAATGCCAACGTACTTTTGCCCGACCCGCTGACGCCGGTGATGACGGTGAACCTGTCGCGCGGGATGGCGACATCAATATTTTTCAAGTTGTGCTCGCGCGCCCCGTGGATGCGGATGGAACTTGGAGCGGTGCTCTGGGAGTGCCGTTGGGAAAGCGGCAATCGTGGTCCGCCGTTGCGGGTCAGAGCTTGCCCGGTATGACTGCGCTCGCATTTCGCGACTTGGGATGGCGGGCCGACGCATACCACTTCGCCGCCGGCATCGCCGCCTTCGGGTCCGAGGTCAATGATCCAGTCGGCGGCACGGATGACGTCGAGGTTGTGTTCGATGACCACCAGACTGTGGCCACGCGCCAAGAGTTGGTCGAAGGCTTTCAGCAACGTGGCAATGTCGTCGAAATGAAGGCCGGTGGTCGGTTCGTCGAAGAGGAACAGAGTAGGGCGAGCTTCCAGCTTGCCCTTTTTGCAATGAGGATCGGACAAGCTGGAAGCTTGTCCCACCATGTGCCCGGCGAGTTTGAGCCGTTGGGCTTCGCCGCCGGACAACGTGGGTACCGGTTGGCCGAGTCGGATGTAGCCGAGGCCGACGGCGCGCAACGGTTCGAGTGTGCGCCGGATCTCGGCGTGGTCGGCGAAGAAATCACACGCTTCGGTGACGGTCATGTCGAGGACGTCGGCGATGGAGCGGTTGCGAATGGTTACATCGAGAACCGTGGGCCGGTAGCGGCGTCCGTCGCAATCGGGGCAGCGAAGGTAAACGTCGCTGAGGAATTGCATTTCGATGTGTTGGAAGCCGTTGCCGGCGCAGGTGGGGCAGCGGCCTTCGCCGGAGTTGAAGCTGAAGGTGCCGGCGGTGTAGTGGCGTTCGCGGGCGAGGGGTTGGGCGGCGAAGAGTTTGCGGATGGCATCGAAGGCGCCGACGTAGCTGGCGGGGTTGCTGCGGGTGGTTTTGCCGATGGGGGATTGGTCCACGAGGATGACGTCGGCGAGGTGTTCGTGGCCTTCGATGGCGCGGTGTTTGCCGGGCCGTTCGGCGGGTTTGTTTTTCAGCCGCAACAGGCCGCGGTAGAGGATGTCTTCGACGAGTGTGGATTTGCCGGAGCCGCTGACGCCGGTGATGCAGACCAGCCGGTGGAGGGGGATTTCGACGTCAATGGTTTTGAGGTTGTGTTCGGCGGCGCCGAGGATTTGTAGGACATGCATCTTGCTTGTCCATTTCCGCTTGGAGCGGATGGACAAGCTGGAAGCTTGTCCCACTAAATACCGGCTGGTCAGCGAGCGGTTGCAGTTCAAGAGCTGCGCCAGTTTGCCGAAGAAGATCACTTTGCCGCCGTGTTCGCCGGGGCCGGGGCCGAGGTCGAGGATGCGGTCGGCGGCGCGAATGATGTCGGGGTCGTGTTCGACGACGAGGAGGGAGTTGCCGGCGTCGCGGAGGCGGTGGAGGATGCGGATGAGGCGGCTGATGTCGCGGGGGTGGAGGCCGATGCTGGGTTCGTCGAGGACGAAAAGGGTGTTGACGAGCGAGGTGCCGAGGGCGGTGGTGAGGTTGATGCGTTGGACTTCGCCGCCGCTGAGGGTGCGGGATTGGCGGTCGAGGGTGAGGTAGCCGAGGCCGACGTCCACGAGGTATTGGAGGCGGGTGCGGATTTCGCGCAGCAGCAGCTCGGTGGCTTTGTCGAGCGGGGCGGGGAGTTGGAGGTCGCGGAAGTAGGCGTAGCAGTCCGACAGCGGCAGGAGCATGATGTCGTGGATGTTCAGCCCGTTGGAATGTGGAGTGGGTAATCGCCAGAGCAACGCATCGGGTTGGAGGCGGGCGCCGTTGCAGGTTGCGCAGGGGACGTAGGTGCGGTAGCGCGACAGCAGGACGCGGACATGCATTTTGTAGCTTTTGGTTTCGAGCCAGCGGAAGAAGCGTTTGACGCCGTACCATTTGCCGTCGGTCCATTCGCCTTCGCCGTCGAGGACCCAACGGCGTTGGGCGTCGGTGAGGTCGCGCCAGGGGATTTCGATGGGGATGCCGCGTCGGTGGGCGAATTCGATGAGGTCGTCCTGACATTCGCGGTAGGATTCGGTTTGCCAGGGTTTGATGGCGCCGTCGGCGAGGGTTTTGGTGGGGTCGGGGACGACGAGGTGGTAATCAATGCCGATGGTGCGGCCAAAACCGCGGCAGGTGGGGCAGGCGCCGAGGGGGGAGTTGAAGCTGAAGAGGTTGGGTGTGGCGTCGCGGTAATGGATGTCGCAATCGGCGCAGTGGAGGTCGGCGGAGAAGCGGAGGACGGAAGACGGACGACCGATGACCGAGAGCCGGCCGTTTCCATGTTTGAGCGCGGCTTCGAGGGATTCGATGATGCGGGCGCGGTTTGGGGGTGTGTTTTCGACGCGGTCTTGAACCACTTCGAGTGTGTTGCCGTGTTTTTCGATTTGGTGGTAGCCTTGTTTGGCCAGTAGGTCGCGGACTTCGCGTTCGGTGAAGTTCTTCGGGATGCGAACCGGAAATGTGATCACCAGCGGGCCGGGGGGCAATTGCGGGAAAATCGAGCCGGGGGTATCGCGGCGGACAGGTTTGCCGCAGCGGCGACAATGGAGTTGGGCGGCGCGGGCAAACAGCAGTTTCAGGTGGTCGTTGAGTTCGGTCATGGTGCCGACGGTGGAGCGGCTGGTTTTGACGGGATTGGTCTGGTCAATGGCAATGGCCGGTGGGATGCCGTCAATCCGGTCGGCTTTGGGTTTATCCATGCGGTCGAGGAACTGCCGGGCGTAGGGTGAGAAGGTTTCGACGTACCGGCGTTGGCCTTCGGCGTAAATCGTGTCGAACGCCAGCGACGATTTGCCGCTGCCGCTGACGCCGGTGACGACGATCAGTTCCCCCAACGGCAACCGGAGATTGAGGCCCTTGAGGTTGTGCTGGCGCGCGCCGAGGATTTCGATGAAGTTTTCGGCCATGGTTGCGGGGACAGTCTAGCGCAACCGGTTGGGGGTGCAAATAGCGGTTGAAATTTTTGGGCTGCCGGCTAATCTTACGCGGCTTCGCCGTGCCAGGGTAGCTCAGAGGTAGAGCAGGGGACTCATAAGCCCTTGGTCGGGGGTTCAATTCCCTCCCCTGGCACCATTTTCTGGTCAGCTTCCTTCACGGCTGAAACAATCACGGTGCGGCCGAGGAGCATCTGCGGCGCGTTCATCGCCTCCACGAATGGCAGGTTTTCCGGGCTGATGGTCAGGTGCCGATGTTTTTCCCGGTAGAGTTGCCACCACGCTGCCAGTCGAATCGGCAGATATAGCACCGCGAATGGCATGAGCGCTGACCGCTGAAATTTGTCCACCGACCACTGGAGTTCCGCAAACCCGGCATCCAACAACGCGTGCGCGAGATAGAAGTACGACACCGGATTGATGTGGCCGCCGGTGCTATAACGGCGGCTGTCTTTGACGTGCAACGGGCCGAACAACACCCAGAAACCAAACGTCAGAAACCGGAGTCGGGAGCGAAGGTTGAGGATGTTCGGTGTGGAAATGACGACCAACCCGCCCGGCCTAAGGACCCGGTACACTTCGCGCAACAGTTGCCGGTACTGCTCCACGTGCTCGATGACTTCAGTGAGACAGACAATGTCGAACGCGGCCGCCGGGTAGGGCAACGGTTGGGTGTTGAGGTCCACGATGTCGACCGGTTGATCAGGCAGCCGCATCAATTCGGGAGTGTAATCGCAGGCGGCGATTTCGAACGGAAACTGCGCGCGCAGCAACCGGATCAGGTCGCCATGACCGGCCCCGATGTCGAGCAGCCGGCGCTGCGCCGGCTGGGCGCGCCGGGCAATGTGCGCGATGGTGGCGTTGAGGATTTTGGGCGTGCTCAGACCGGTCACCCTGGTTTCATGGGACGGGGACATCGTCATGCGGGGCCGGGATTTGCCCCGGCTATTCCTTGGCGCATCGCCATCGCGGTAAAGACCCCGCCGCGGGACAAGAGTTCGTCAAACGAGCCTTGTTCGACCACGTGTCCTTGCGAGAGCACGATGATCCAGGTGCTGTTGCGGAGCGTGGAGAGCCGGTGGGCAATGCTGATGACGGTTCGATTCTCGGTGAGACGGTCGATGGCGGCCTGTACTTCGGTTTCGGCTTGTGAATCCAGGGCGGCGGTGGCTTCGTCGAGCACGAGAATCGGCGCATTGCGGATGAAAGCGCGGGCGATGGACAATCGTTGCCGCTGGCCGCCCGAGAGGGTGACTCCGCGTTCCCCAATGCGCGTTTCGTACCCGTGGGGCAACTGGCAGATGAAATCGTGCGCGTTAGCGGCGCGGGCGGCGGCTTCGATTTCGGTGCGGGTGGCACCGGGCCGGCCCAGGGCGATGTTTTCGGCGACGGTTTTATCGAACAACACGATTTCCTGACTGACCAAAGCCAGTTGTTGTCGAAGCTCATGGAGGGTAAAATCGCGAAGGTCTATTCCGTCCCAGGTGATGCGCCCCGCAGTGGGATCGTAAAAGCGAAACAACAGGTTGACCAGGGTACTTTTGCCCGAACCGCTTTCGCCAGCAATACCGATTTTAGCACCGCACGGGATGGTCAAGTGAATGTCTTCGACCACGAGTTGGTGGCCGTAGGTGAAGCTGACGTGCTCAAAACGCAATTCGCGGGAAAAGGCCGGCACCGGTACCGGTCGCTCCGGTTCTTTGACGGTTGGTTGTTCGCGCAAAATGTTGGCGAGACGATCCACCCCCGCGCTGGCTTCGGAAAAGTAGATGTGGACGGACGCAAGTTTCTTGACGGGGCCGTTCAAGAGCATGATGGCCGTAAGCAGTCCCACCATGTCGGTGGTATTGCGGCCGGTATGAACAATCCACACCACCAACGCCCCCAACCCCAACATCGAGGCCGTTTCGACAATCGGATGGATCAGTTCGCGGGCTTGCACGCCTTTCATCCCGTGATGGATCAGTTGCCGGGAATACTCGCGGAACCGCTCGATTTGCTCGGCTTCAAGGCCAAAGGCCTTGATGATGCGAATGCCGCTGAGCGCTTCCACCAACAGGCTGGTTTGGGAAATTGAGGCGGTAATTCCGCCGTGGGCTGCGCGGTGAGCTTTTTTGCCCAACAACCGCATCGGGACCGCACTCACCGCCAGAAAGACCACCGCTACGAGGGTCAATTGCCAATCCAACACACAGGCGGCAGCGATTAAACTGAGCAAGGTAATCGGTTCCTTGATGAGATCGGCCAGCCCCCGCATCAAACACAGATGGAGCGCCGCGGTATCGCCGTGAATGTGTCTGACCAGGTTGCCCATCGTGGAGCGATTGAAGAAATCGAGCGAGAGGCTGCTGAGTTTCGTGAGCACGGCGACCCGCAGATCATTGATCATCCGCTCGCTGACCCAGCTCATGCAATAGTTGCTCAAATAACTGAGCACGCCGCGCAACAACATTGGCGTCGGCAACAATAACAATCCACCCACAATCTGCCGCCAATCGAGCGCGCGCCCCATCAATGGCAACCACGGGTCCAACAGTTGCAGGACCTGTTGATTGAGATCTGTCAAAAACTGCGTGCCCGCCAGCGGTGGTCGGCCGGCCACGGGGGCGCCGATTGCCGGACTGAGCCGGGCAAACACCGTCTTGGTGACCCAGACGAACATCGCATTGGACATGGCGAACAAGACCCCCAGCAGAATGCCGGCTGTCAGGCGGGACCAGTAGCGCCGCATAAAGGGCAACCCAAACCGCAAGACTTTGAGTATGGTCCACATGGTCCGGGGCGTATAATCACGGGCGCACCCGGAAGAGTCAAGCCGGGCGTCGCAGGCTTGTGTTGGACCGCGGAAACCGGATAAGCTGTCCGCAACATGATGACGTGCGCGCTCATCGTTTTGAATTACAATGGTTGCCATTTGCTGGAGCGTTGTTTGCCCAGCGTGGTGCGCGCGGCGGCCGCCGCCGGCCCCGGCCATGAAGTCGTGGTGCTTGACAACGGCAGCACCGACGGCTCTCTCGACTGGGTGCGGCACCATTGGCCGCAAGTGACGTGTGTTCGGGCGGCTGCCAACCGGTTCCTGGTTTCCTACAACGAGTATCTGGTCTGCTGTCCCCACCGGCTGGTAATGTTGCTGAATAACGACGTGGCACTGGCGCCGGACTGTTTGCCGCCGTTGCTCCGGCATTTTGCGGACCCTACCGTCTTCGCAGTGGCCCCGTTGGTATGGAACGAACCGGGCCACACCGTCGAAACCGGGCGCACCCGCCTCCGGTTTGCCCAGGGCCGGTTCCGTTATTACCGGGTGGACATCGTGCCCGGCTTGACCGCCACGGCGTCCACATCGGCCGGGATGTTCGACCGAGAAAAACTGCTGGCGGTAGGTGGGTTTGACGAACTGTTGTTGCCCATGTACGGGGAAGAAATGGATCTGACCTTGAGTGCCTACCGCCGCGGGTGGGTGGTCCGGTATGAGCCGGCTGCCGTGGCCCATCATCTCGGCGGTGCCAGTATCAACACCGTCACCACCCGCAACCGCCGGCGTGTTAGTTTGGTGAAAAACCGGCATCTGAGCATGATCAAACACGTGCACAGCCGGTGGCGGTTGTTGGTCTACGCTGGGTGGCTGCTCGCGCTGCTGCCGGTACGGTTGCTGACCGGCGATCGCGCGTTTTTTGTCGGCTCCTGGATGGCCTGGCAGCAACGGCGCCCGGCGTTGCGTCAACGACGGGCCGAACAGCGCGCCGCCGTGCTGGCCGACGCCGACCTGTTCCGGATGTTGGCAGCATTGCCCAGCGACCGGGAAACGCATGAGCAATCCCAATGAAATCCCCCAAGGTCAGTGTCTTGATTCCGACGTACAACTACGCGCGCTACCTCCCCGAGGCGATCGAGTCGGTCTTGCAACAGGAATTTGCGGATTTTGAGGTGCTGATTGCGGACGATTGTTCCACGGATCATTCCGCGGCGATTATTCAGGACTTTGCCCGGCGTGATTCGCGGATTCGCTATCAGTTTCACTCGCCCAACATGGGCATGGTGGCCAACTGGAACTGGTGTCTCCAACAAGCCCGGGGCGACTATGTGAAGTACCTGTTTGGGGATGATCGCCTGGCCGGCCCGCAAAGCCTGGGCACGCTGGTCGCGGCGCTGGATGCCGCGCCGACCGCCACACTGGCTGCCTCCGCGCGGTATGTGCTGGATGAACAATCACGCATTGTGGATCTTTGGAATCCGCTGTCCACGGGCCTTCATCGCGGGGCCGCCGTGATCATGCAGTGTCTGGCGCAGGACCAAAATCTGATTGGGGAACCGACGGCAGTGATGTTCCGCCGGCACCAGGGGCAACGGGGATTTCATCCGGCTTACCGGCAACTGGTGGATTTGGAAATGTGGTTTCATCTGTTGGAGTCGGGCGATCTGGTGTACATCGCCGAGCCGCTCTGCTGTTTCCGGCGCCATTCCCGGCAGCAGACAGTGGTGAACGAGCGCGACCGGGTTGGACAATACGAAGGGCTGCAGTTGTTGGCCACCTATGCGGCGAAGCCGGGACTGTCCAAGGAAGCCCTCCTGCGGCACGCATTGTTCATCCAAGTGTACCACGCCCGGAAAGCGCGGCGGCGAGATCCCCGGCGTTTTGCCCTGGCGCAACCGCTCCAACGCCAGTTGGGCTGGCCGTGGTACCTGGTGTATTGGGTGCGGCGCCGGCTGACACAACCATTCAAGAATCTGAGGCGCGCCATTCGACAACGGCAGCGTGTATTTAGTTGCAGCGGTTCCGCGCCGGCACTATAAACGCAGTCCATGAACGTACGGAAAACTGATCCCATTCGGAGTGCGCGGGGCCATGGTTTGAAATTGCAGTACGCAAAAGCGTATTGCGCGGTGGCGTATTGGTGGGACCGGCTCCGCCGCTGTCCAGAGATCCGGCCACCCAAGAAGTACGATTTTGTCGGTGCCGTCGCGTTTGATCAGATCGGGCAAATTTTTCTACAATATTTTCGCGACCTTGGCCAGTTGCGTCCCGACGAGCGCGTGTTGGATATTGGGTGCGGCATTGGGCGCATGGCGTTGCCGTTGACGAAATACTTAACCAACGCCGGCGCGTACCGTGGGTTTGATATTGTCCCCATCGGGATTTATTGGTGCCAGAAATACATCACTCCCAAATTCCCGAACTTTCAGTTCGAGGTGGCGGATATTTTTAATTCGGTGTACAACCCGACCGGCCGCTGGCCGGCGGCGGAATATCAATTCCCGTATCCGGCGGCGGATTTTGATTTTGTGTTTGCCTCATCAGTCTTCACGCACATGCTCAGGCCCGACACGGAGAATTATGTAAAACAGGTTGCCCGCGTGCTGAAGCCGGGCGGCCGCTGTTTGATCAGTTATTTTCTTCTGAATGCTGAAGCGGAGGCGCTGATGACCAAGCCCGGCAGCTTGTTCAACTTTCAGCACGCGATGGGAGATGGGTGTCGAGTGGCGGCGCCGGGCAGCCCCGAAGGGGCCGTGGCTTATCAGGAGGCCACGATTCGCGAGATGTACGCCCGGCACGGATTGAAGATTACCGAGCCGATTCGTTATGGGAGCTGGTGTGGGCGCAGCCAATTCCTGAGTTGTCAGGACATCGTGCTGGCCACCAAAATCTAGCCAGACCCGGTCAGGCCGCTGGTTTGGTTAGTATCACGGCATCCTGATGCCCGATCATGCCTGCCGGGATGTGCTCAAGAATTTTGAAGTAGCGACTCCACTCGCGCGCCACATACGGCCGGGTGTGGTATGTGGTTTGGTAATAGTCCGGCAACCCGTCAAATTTCCAGCGACCGGTTTGGCCGACACGGAACAGAATCCCCCGCTGGTTCAATTCGGCTTGGGCCTCCGCCGGCAAGCTGCGGTGGTATTGTTCTCCATGGACCGTCAGGATCAGCAATCCTCCGGGTTTCGCGATGCGCCGCAATTCCGCTAGCCAACGGAATTGGGCGTTCTCATCAATGTGAGTGAACACCGAAATCCCGTAGATCAAATCAAACGTGTTCTCTGCATAACGCAGCGGCGGCTCGAATTGGTTGACGCCCCAGTCCGCCAGATTGGCCAGCCGGTGCCGACACCACTGGATGGCCTCCGGGTCGATGTCGGTGCCGTACAAATGCTGCGTAGCGGGATGGTCTTTGAAGAAACGCAACGTTCGCCCGCAGCCGCAACCGAAATCCAACACGTGCGCGAACGAATCGAACGCCCGCCCGTGTTTTTGGGTTAACTTTTTGATTTCTTGGGCACAACCGCTGCCGACCTCCAAAAAGCTCGCGGCGTCCATCGCGCCATGCACGCGGTACCGCAACTTCGGCGGGGGGAGCGGAATCCCGCCGGTGTTAGGGACCCCGGCCAGCCTTTCGCGCACCATGACGCCGGCGATTTTGAGGTTGTGTTTGGCGTACTTACGAAAGGCTCGAAATATACCCATGTCGTTTTGCTCTGATCAGGTTTTCTCTGGTTCGTGACCGACGACGCTTATACCGTGTCTATTCCCCGCGGCAAGCTGAAAATGCAGAACTGATACGAAGTTTGTAGTTGTTCTTCAGGGTTGGGTCTTTTAACCTTCCCCAAAAGATCCATGTCGTCAGCCACATCACTCAATCCATCAACCAACGCCAAAACCTTTTGGGACAAACCCAACCAGTTTGCGCGTCCCCCTGGCATCGAACTGCGGAAGAATGAAGTCGTCATTCACGGGTACCAGGAATTCCGCATCAAAAATCAGAATGTCACACCGCTGCCCGTGGACACCGCGCTTTGGCGAAAGCTGCATTTGGTTGCTCCCTACATCAGCCCGGTGTTTCTGACGGACCGGACCCTCTTGGATATTGGGGCCAATGGGGGGTTCTTTTCCTTCTGGGCCTGTCAGGCCGGGGCGCGGCGGGTGGTCGCGCTGGACATGGATGAAAACTATCTGGAATTGATTCGCCGCGCGCAAACCCACCTCGGACTGGACAAAATCCAGCCCGTCCATTGCCGGGTGCAAGATTGGGACGAACCGGCGGATGTGGTTCTGGCCTTTGCGATGGTGCACTGGCTGTACTCCTGCACAGCTGGCTTTGGCAGTCTGGAGGCCGTCTTGGCCAAATTAGCCCAACTGACCCGGTCGCGGTTGCTCATCGAATGGGTCGCACCGGAAGATCCCGCCATTCAATCTTTCAAACACACGGATTGGAATCCTGATCTCGTCAAAGGGCCTTATACGGTGGCGGCGTTCGAAGACGCTTTGCGCCAGCACTTCTCGCGAGTGGCGATTGTGGGGAGGACCTCGCCCACCCGCGTGCTTTATATTGGTTACCGGCAAACCAACGAAATTACCCTGCATCCCGCTTTGCCTCTGCTGGCCCCGATGGACCGGGTGCTTTACAGCCGGTGTCTCGCGCTGGTGAACGGTGTTTATTACTACAGCCGGCTCTATCAAGCCGACAGTCCCGACCGCTTGATCAAACAAACGACCGGCGATCTGGCTGTCCATGAGGCGCAACTCCTGGAACGGTTGCGCGGGCCGCATTTCCCCCGGGTTTTTTCCGCAGAGCAACGGGACGGTTATTCGCTTCTGACACTCGAGAAAATCACAGGCGACTGCCTCGCGGATATTGTCCCGACCGTCGCCGCATCGCCGCCGCAAGTCGCCGCATTCATGAGCGAATGTCTGCAGATTCTTGCAGAGTTGGCGGCCGCCGGGATCGAACATCGCGACATTCGCCTCGACGATTTTATCATGCGTCAAGGGAAACCCGTGTTGCTTGATTTTGGCTGGGCGCAGACTCGCGATCAGCCCTACCTGATCCCGGAACACATGGGCGGGGCGGAACGCATTCCCCTGGGGCCACCGTGTGACGTGTATTCTCTGGGGCGGGTATTCCAACAACTTGTTCCCCAAAACTCCCAATTGTTTTCGCCCTTGTTGACTCCCATGCTGGACGTCAATCAAGCTCGCGGCGTGACGATTTCCCAGTTGGAGCAAATTTTGCGCGGGTTGCCGTTGCCCGGACAATGGGACGTGCCGGTGCGCTTCCCCATCCTGTTCCCCCCGGAAATACCGCTGCCGCCTCCGCCCCGCGAACGCGTCTCCGTGGGCAAACGCATTTGGCGACGCTGGTTCTCGTGATCCAGAACGACGGTGCCGTCCGCACCGTCAAGGACGCAGCGAACGATTGAGCGCGGCGAGTTGCCGGTATTTGCACCGGGTGTACTGCCGGTAGAGGTGCGCCAGTTGCCAGCCTTTGACGCCATCGAGGAAACCGGCTTGTCCCACGTACATCTTCAGGAACGTCCACCAGGGGCGCACCCAAAGATCGGTTCGCGTGGCTTGCCGGCCCTCTCGGGCCAGTTGGGCGGCCGCCAGGGTCGCGTAGTGTTCTTGCCGACGCGCGAACTCCGTCAGATTCCGGCAGGTTCGATGTTCCAGAGGGGTTTGCAGCCGACCCACCGGGCCGTTCACCTGAACGGATTCGTGAACCGTGCGCTCATTGAATCGTCCTCGCCCGCGCCGAAACAACCGGAGCACGTAGTCAGGGTACCAACCCCCGTGACGGATCCATGTGTCGCCGAAGAAGTTCTTCCGCGCGATCCGGTAACCCGCGCAAGCGTCCGGCTGGCCAAGGACGGCGAGAATTTCCTCGCGCAACTCGGCCGGCACCCGCTCATCGGCGTCCACGCTCAACACCCACGCGCAGCCGGCCTGGTCCAGCGCAAAATTTTTCTGCTCGCCGAAACCGGTAAACGCGCGCACGAGAACACGCGCCCCGCGTTCCCGACACAGCGCCACCGTCTTGTCGGTGCTGCCGGAATCCACCACAATGATCTCGTCGGCGAACTGAACGCTCGCCAGACAGTCGCCGATGGTGGCGGCCTCGTTGTGCGTGATGATGACAACAGAGAGTTGGGGAGGCGCGCTCACAGGCCGGGCGGTTCCCCGCCGGCAGCCAGGCGCTGGAGGTACTCGCCGTAGTGGCTCGGATGGGCGCGGGCGAGGCGTTGGAGTTGGGCGGCGTCAATGAACTTCATCCGGTAGGCGACTTCCTCCGGACAGCAGATCATCAACCCCTGCCGGTCTTGGACGGTTTGGACGAACGTGGATGCCTGAAGCAGCGATTCGTGGGTGCCGGCATCGAGCCACGCCAAGCCGCGCCCCAAAATCTGCACTCGCAGTTTGCCGTCCTGGAGATAAATCCGGTTGAGGTCGGTGATCTCCAACTCGCCCCGCGCCGACGGCCGGAGCGTCCGGGCAATTTCCACCACGCGCCGGTCGTAGAAATAGATGCCGGGCACGGCGTAGTTCGAGCGCGGTTTCCTGGGTTTCTCCTCGATGTTGATGGCCTTGCCGGTGGCGTCGAACTCGACGACGCCGTATCGTTCGGGATCGCGCACCGGATAGGCGAAGATGGTGGCGCCGTCGGTCGTCGCGGCACCGGCCCGGAGCGCTTCCGTCAGGCCGTGGCCGTAAAAAATGTTGTCGCCGAGAATCAGACAGGCCGGGTGGCCGGCGAGGAAGTCGGCACCGACGCGGAACGCGTCGGCCAATCCGCGCGGTTCGGTTTGTTCGGCGTAGCTGAACTTCACGCCCCATTGGCTGCCGTCGCCGAGCAATCGCCGGAACGCCGGCAGGTCGGCCGGGGTGCTGATGACAAGGATTTCGCGGATGCCGGCCAGCATCAGGCAGGAGAGCGGATAGTAGATCATCGGCTTGTCGTAGACTGGCAGGACCTGTTTGCTGACGGCGAGCGTGATCGGGTAGAGTCGGGTGCCTTTGCCGCCGGCCAGAATGATGCCTTTCATGGGTTAGTTCCCCCGGTTTGCGTAGTTTTTGTTCAACCAATCCTGATAACCGCCCTGTTTCTGAATGGCCGCGACCCAGTCCGGGTGGTCCAGGTACCATTGGACCGTGGCGCGCAGCCCGGTGGCCAACGAATGTCGGGGCGACCAGCCGAGTTGGGATTTGATCTTCGTGATGTTCATCGCGTACCGGCGGTCGTGGCCGGGCCGGTCGGCGACAAAACGGATGAGGGTCGAGGGTCGAGGGTCGAGGGACGGACAGAGTTCCTCGATGAGCGCGCAAATCTGGTGGACGATGTCGAGGTTGAACGGCTGGTTGTCGCCGCCGACGTTGTAGGTCTCGCCGGGCTGGCCGGCGGTGAGCACCCGGTGAATGGCTTCGCAATGATCCTCGACGTAGAGCCAGTCGCGGATTTGTTTGCCGTCGCCGTACACCGGCAACGGTTTGCCGGTGAGCGCGTTGAGAATCATCAGCGGAATCAGTTTTTCCGGGAACTGGTAGGGACCGTAGTTGTTCGAGCAATTCGTGATCGTTACCGGCAACCCGTAGGTCCGGTGATAGGCGCGGACGAGATGGTCGCTGGCGGCTTTGGAAGCGGAGTAGGGGGAACTCGGATCGTACGGCGTGGTCTCGGTAAATGCCGGGTCGCGCGGGCCGAGTGAACCGAACACTTCATCGGTGCTGACGTGGTGAAAGCGGATCTTCCGTGACCGCGCCGCTTCGAGCAGCGTGAAGGTGCCGACCACGTTGGTCTGGACGAACTGGCCGGGGCCGACAATGGAGCGGTCCACGTGCGATTCGGCGGCGAAATGGACGACGGTGTCCACATCCCGCATCAGCCGGTCCACGAGCGCCCGGTCGCAGATGTCGCCGTGGACGAACTCATGCCGGGGATCGTTTGGCAGATTGGCCGGGCTGCCGGCGTAGGTGAGGGCGTCGAGGTTGATGATGCGGATATCCGGTTCAACGCGGAGGAGATACCGGACAAAATTCGCGCCGATGAAACCGGCGCCGCCGGTGACGAGGACGTTTTTCATCGTTGCCACTCCCGGAGAGCTTGGGCGACGGCCTCGTGGACTTCGGTCATGACGATGCCGGTCTGTTGGAGTTTGGTGGTGTCGAGGACGCAATTTGACCGGGGCGTTTTGGCGGCGAGCCGCATGAACTCGGCTTCGTCACGGAAGAAGGCGAACTTCTTCTGGATGACGCCGCTTTTCTGGATGAGTTCGACGACTTCGTGTGTGGTGATCGAGCCGGGGTTGGTGACGTTGTAGGTGCCGAACGGGACGCGTCGTTGCCAGCAGGAGAGACAGGCCTGGACAAACTCGTCGAGTTGGGACAACGAGTTGCGGGCCTCGAGGAGCCGGTCGTAGCGCATGACTTTGGTAAGGTAGTTGCGTGGGTTATCCACGTTGTTGAACGGGATGCGGAGCCGCCAAATGTAGCAGTTGGGCGCGCCGGCGAGGACTTCTTCGCCGAGCGCCTTGGTGCCGCTGTAGAAACTGCAGTTGTTCTGGCGGAATGTGAAGTTCGGCGGGTCGGTTTCGGTGAAGCCGGCGCCTCCGGGCTTGCTGCCGTTGTAGATGCAGCCCGAGGAGACATGTCCCCACGGCGTGCCGGTGCGCTCGCAGGCTTCGCGGATGATGCCGGGCAGAACGGCGTTGGCGAAGAGGCATTCGGTTTTGTGGAGTTCGCAGGCGTCCACGTTGGGCTTGCCGGTGTAGCCGGCGCAGTTGATGAGGAACTCAGGCCGGTGTTCTTGGAGAAACCGGGTTAAAACCGGCAGGCGGGTGTAGTCCGTGTCCGTCCGGCGGAGATTAACGTAGCCGCTGTTCTCCGCCGTCAACCGGGCGCGGAAGGCCGTGCCGACATATCCCGAACCGCCGAGCAACAAAATCTTCATGGGTCAATTCTATACAGGCACGCATACAGCTTGGCAATCATTCCTGCGGGCCGCGAGGGGGACGATGAAATTTCATTTACAGAATCCCCGCGGCTCGCGTAACATGCGCCAACGTGTGGACGGGCTGTGCGAGACAACACCGGTGAGTTGATTTTCATGGGGCATGACAAGCACATGGGGTCTGCGATGGCAAGGTGTTCGGGGCGAATCCTCGGCGCGTTGTTGGTGTTGGCCTTCGCTAGCTCTGTCGCCGCCCAGACCTTCCGGGCCGGTCCAATCAATCTAACGGTGGGCGTCACAACGGGTCTTGAGTTTACTGACAATTATCAGAATAGTGAGTCAAATCGTGAATCGGATCTCAAATTGACGATCGGCCCCACCGTGTCCGGAGGGATCACTTTCCCATTCACTTTGCGCGGTGGGGAGAAACTGACATTGCAGACGTCGTTTAGCTACACGTACAAGATTTCCTTGAAAAATAAGGAGGAGCAATCTTTTGGCTCGCCCATTTCGGCCTCCCTGGTCCTGCCCATTCAAGTTGAACAGTGGACCGTTACTGCCAGTGATACGTTTTCATTCAACAATGAGCCGCTGGAAACCGCTTGGGCCTTCAACCGTAATAAGGTGGCCCAGTACTCCAATACTGCGGCCATAAACGCCACGCGCCAGTTTGGACGTTTTTCGGTCACGGCCGCCACTCAACGTTCCGACAAGATTAACCCCGATGATCCCGATTTGGAGGAAACCGCGTATTTATTCTCTTTGACTCCCGCCTTCTACTTTCGCGAGAATTACTCAATTTTTTGGCGAAATTCGATCGGGATTAATGACCTGACTGCCCCATCTCAACGCGACAGTGTGGGCTATTCGTCAGAAATCGGGGTGTCCGGCCAAATCACTCCGCAATTAGTCGGTTCTGTCAGTGTCGGTTACGCCCATACCACAATTGAGGCCAACGGAACGAACGCAGTGGACAATGTGGACGGGATTAGTTCCACGATTGCTCTGAGTTATGCGCATCCTCTGCGACCCAACACAACTCATTCGCTCTCGTTCTACCGCAGTCCAGGTGTCACCGCGCTGCTCAAAGACACAGCGGTTACGGAGGTCACCGGCGTGTCCTACACCATCTCCCACCGGTTGAGTCGGTATATCACACTCAGTCCGACGATTGCCTATAGCCATCTGGAAGCCATTGGTGGCACGAGTAATGAGAAAACCGATCTTGTTCAAGCGAGCATCGCCTTGTCACGCAGTTTCACCCGGCATCTGAGCGGCAACATCAACTATTACTACCAGCTCCGAAGCTCGAACTTGGATAATGGCAGTTATTACGTCAATAAGGTCGTGGTGAATCTTACCTATACTTTCTAGTCCACCGTCGCGTTTGCGGAAAAGAAGGTTTGCAGGATCGAGGCAAATTAGTTTAGACTCCGGGCACAGGTGAAACGTCTTGCCCCCAGACCGGGCAGAGGTCGAGAGTCATGACAAAAACAAACTTATTCTCAAAAACCAGGGCGGAATTGCTGAAAATCGCCCAACGGATCGGTCTGCGAGGCGTGACCGGCCTGAAGAAGGCTGATCTGGCCAAACAAATCGAGGCCAACCAACAAAAACGCAAAACGACCACCGGCAAACCCGCGGCGTCCGTCAAGACGCTGGCGCAATCCGTGGCGGCCACACTCAAGCGGCGCGCCATTCGCAAACGCACGGCGGCCCCGGCACCCCCAAAACCGCGGCGCAAACCGGCGACTCCCCCGGTCGAGACGGCGGCGCACAAATTCACTGTCCGTCCCCAACCGGGCGCGCTCCGCCAGAAATTCGCCGCGGAATCGCTCGGCGAACTACCCGATTCCTATGGCACCGGGCGGTTGTTTTTGACCGCGCGCGATCCGCACACTCTCTACGCCTACTGGGACTTGAGCCGGCAGCAAATTGCCCACCGGCAACTCATCCTGCGCATTTTCGAGCGCGGCCAGCGGGCGCCCGTTCAGGAGATTCTCGTGACCACCGGCGCCAACAATTGGATCGTCCCGGTCAACAAACCCGCCGCCACCTTCACCGCGCAACTCGGTTGCGCCGGCAAAGGCGGCGCGTTCGCAGTGCTGGCGGAATCCGGCGCGGCCACCACCCCCGCGGTCAGCGCGTCCGCAAACACGGAAGCCCGATTCGCCACCATCCCGGTCGAATTGCCGTTCCCCGAATTGGTCGAGCTGGTCCGGGAACACGCCCGGCAGGGCGAACAAGTGGCCGTTGCCCTCCAACGCGCGCAGGCCGCCGGCGCGCCGTTCCCGTTCCAAGTCAAACTCGAAGTCGGCCCGTGGTCACCGGCTCAGGAAGCCGCCCTCCAACAAGCGTTGGGGCCGTCCGTCAGCCGCCGCCCCGCCGGCTCCGGCGCGTTCAGCGAATGGCTCGCCCAACGGCTGCGTGAACAGGTCAGTTCCGGCGCGTTCAGTCCCGGCGCAAGCTGGAGCGCCGCGCCCGGTCAGGGCAAAGGCTTCTGGTTCGCCGTCCACGCCGAGTTGATCATCTACGGCGCAACCGAACCCGATGCGACGGTCATGATTGACGGCCGGCCCATCCAACTCCGGCCCGACGGCACGTTCTCGTTCCACTTCAGCTTCCCGGACGGCGAGTACCGGCTGCCGGTCGTGGCCGTGGCGAAAGACGGCGCCGACCGGCGCGCCGCCGAATTGAAATTCACCCGGCAGACAAACACCGCCGGCCAAGTCGGCCGGGTCCGGCCGTCGCCGCACCTGAAATCCCCGGCCACCGTCTGAGGCCGATGGCGACGGCACCCCAAGGCTACCTCGCGCTGATTCTGCACGCGCACCTGCCGTTCGTGCGCCACCCGGAATACGAGCAGTTCCTCGAAGAAAACTGGCTGTTCGAGGCGATCACCGAAACGTATCTGCCGCTGCTCGACGTGCTCGACGGCCTCGCCCGCGACCGGGTGGAGTACCGGCTCACGCTGTCGCTCTCGCCGACGCTGTGCGCGATGTTGCAGGACGCGCTGTTGCAGGAACGCTACCTCCGGCACCTGACCAAACTCATCGAACTGGCCGGCCACGAGATCGACCGGACAAAATGGGAAGGCCCGTTCCACCAACTCGCGCAGTTCTACCACGACCGGCTCCGCCGCTTCCGCGACATCTACGCCGGCAACCGCGATCTGGTGGGGCGATTCCGGTATTTCCAAGGCACCGGCCAACTCGAAATCATCACCTGCGCCGCCACGCACGGGTTCCTGCCGCTGCTCCGCGTGAACCCGGAGGCCGTCCGTGCCCAAATCCTCGTCGCCCGCGACCATTACCGGCAATGCTTCGGCGCCGACCCGCGCGGCATCTGGCTGCCCGAATGCGCCTACGAACCCGGCCTCGAAGAGTTTTTGCAGGAAGCCGGCATCCGCTGGTTCACGCTCGACACGCACGGGTTGCTCTTTGCCGAACCGCGCCCGCGCTACGGCGTGTTCGCGCCCGTGTTCACCCCGACCGGCGTCGCGGCGTTCGGGCGCGACATGGAATCCTCCCGGCAAGTCTGGAGTTCCGTGGACGGTTATCCCGGCGACCCTGATTACCGTGATTTCTACCGGGACATCGGATTCGACGCCGAGTTGAACTACATCAAGCCCTACATCCATCCCGACGGCATCCGTTGTTTTACCGGGTTGAAATACCACCGGATCACCGGGCCGACCCGCGACAAACAGCCCTACATCCGCGACCGGGCCATCGCGAAAGCCGCAGACCATGCCGGGCATTTTCTCTTCAGCCGGCAACGGCAGGTTGAACACGTCCGCGCCGTGTTGCAACGCGAGCCGGTCATCGTCGCGCCGTACGACGCCGAGTTGTTCGGCCACTGGTGGTTCGAGGGGCCGGAGTTTCTCGACGCGTTGATCCGCAAGGCCGCCGCGCAGGACATCCTTCGGCTGGTCACGCCGACCGAGTATCTCCGGCAGTTCCCGACCCAACAGGTGGCGCAGCCGGCCGCGTCGAGTTGGGGCGACCAGGGGCACTGGGATGTCTGGCTCAACGACAAGAACGCCTGGATTTACCCGCACCTCCACGCCGCCGCCGACCGGATGACGGAACTCGTCCGCCAGCACAACCGGCCCGATGTGTTGACACAGCGCGCTCTCCGGCAGGCGGGCCGGGAACTGTTGCTGGCGCAGGCGAGCGACTGGGCGTTCATCATGAAAACCGGCACCACCGTCCCCTACGCCGTGAAGCGCACGAAAGACCATCTCCTCCGGTTCCACCGGCTTTACGAGCAGATCAAGTCCGGGAAGATTGACGAACCCTGGCTGGCCTCCCTCGAATGGCGCGACAACCTCTTCCCCGACCTCAACCCGCAGTACTTTGCGTGATGCGGTTGACTGTGAAAGTCACGCCGCGCGGATCCGGAGGGACGCGCTTCTGCGCGTCCGTCGGGAAAACGCGGCCACGCAGAAGCGTGGCCCTCCGAATGCGGCGTTGCCGGCATGAGCAAGTTCCGGTAAGGCTGCGAGCAAATGACAACGCGGATTCAGGTGAAGGTGACGCCGCGGGCGAAGAAGCCGGGCGTGGCGACGATGTCAACCAACGCGCAGGCATCGTCGAGCGTGTACACGACCCGGTAGTCGCCGACACGGATGCGCCAGAGGTTATGACCGCCTTGAAGTTTCTTGCAACCGGCCGGGCGCGGTTGGCTGGCTAACGATTCAATCTTCGGGAAGATGCGTTCGACCAACTGCGCGGGGAGTTTTTCGAGTTCTATGCGCGCCGGTCGGCTGAACGTGACAGTGTATTCAGCCGCGGAGCTTTCCCGCCCGGGAACCAACCGCCGTTTCACCGAGGCCAGCGACTCACGCGATTCAGGGGCGCGCCGGCGGGCAAGCAGCGCGTCGTAGAAATCCTGCCACACTCCCGCATCGGTTTTCAGGTGAATCACGGCGGCAGTCTTGTGCCTCCGTCCCTCAATGAGGAATCGCACACCACTCATGGCTGCACTGTAAAAACCGCCCACCGAGATGTCAAACGTTGCCGGCAGTGTCTTCATTTGCGGCCCGGAGGGACGCGCTTCTGCGCGTCCGTCGGGAAAACGCGGCCACGCAGAAGCGTGGCCCTCCGAATGCGGCGTTGCCGGTGTTGGCCGGTTTCGGTTAGGCTGCGGGAAATGGCGATGCGGATTCAGGTGAAAGTGACGCCGCGGGCGAAGCAGCCGGGCGTGACGCCGGCGGCGGATGGGACGTTGGCGGTGAAGGTGCGCGCGCCGGCCACCGACGGCCGGGCGAACGACGCGGTCATCGAAGCGTTGGCGGCACATTTCGGCGTGCCGCGCCGGGCGGTAACCATCGTCCACGGTCATACCAGCCGGCGGAAGCTGGTGGAGATTCTCCGGTAGGGGCGACCAACTCGTGGGAGCGACATTCCTGTCGCGACCGGTCGGGGCAAGAATGCCCCTCCCACAGACCAAGACGAAATTAGTCCTTCCCGCCACGGCGCAAAATCCGGTATCGTCGGCGCGTGATGCCGGTTTTGTACACAATCGTCTATGCGCTAGGGTTCGTCCTGCTCAGCCCGGCGTTCCTCTACAAGATGTGGAAACGCGGGAAGTACCGGGAAAACTTCCTCCAACGCTTCGGCCGGTACGCGCCGGCACTGCGTGCCCGGTTAGCCCAGAAGACAGGCCGGCGGTGCTGGATTCAGGCGGTCAGCGTCGGCGAGGTGAATGTGGCGCTCGTGTTCATCCGCGAACTGCGCCGTCAGTTGCCGGGCTGCGACATCGCGTTGAGCACGACGACCTCGACTGGCTACGCGCTGGCCCGCGAACGGCTGCCGGCCGAGGTGGCGCTGTTGTATTTCCCGCAGGATTTTCCGTGGTGCGTCCGGCGCGCCTACGAGTTGGTCCGACCGGATTTCGTGGTGCTGATGGAGTCGGAACTCTGGCCGAACTTCATCTGGGTCGGCGCGCGCCGGGGCGTGCCGATCTTTCTGGTCAATGCCCGGATGTCGCCCCGGTCGGCCCGGCGGTTCCGGCGGATCCGGTGGTTGTTTGCGCGCGTGGCGCGACATCTGACGTTGGTCTGCGCGCAGAGCGCCGACAACGCGGCGGCGTACCGGGGGCTTGGCGTGGCGGCGGAGCGTGTCGTGGTGACCGGCAATGTGAAGTACGACATGGCATTGCCCAAAGCCAGCGAACGGAAGTTTGATCCGGCCGCGGTGCTCGCGGCGGCGGGCGTGACGGCCGGTCAGCCGGTGCTGGTGGCCGGCAGCACGCATCCGGGCGAGGAGGAAATCCTGTTCGATCTCGTCGCCGGGTTGCGGCAGAAGTTCCCGGACTTGTTTCTGGTGCTCGTGCCCCGGCATGTGGAGCGGACACCGGAGATTGTGGAGTTGGCGAAGAAGAAGGGTATCCGGCTGGTGCTCCGTACCGAGTGTGGGACGGGCTTCCAGCCCGTCCGATCTCCGGCGTTGGACAGGCTGGAAGCCTATCCCACGGTGGACAGGCTGGAAGCCTATCCGACGTGTCTGTTGGTGAACACCACCGGGGAGCTGCGGTGGTTTTATGAGGTGGCGACGGTGATTTTTGTCGGCAAGAGTCTGGTGGGGCAAGGCGGGCAGAACATCGTCGAGGCGGCGGCGAGCGGCCATCCGGTGGTGTTCGGGCCGCACATGCAGAATTTCCGGGCGATCAGCCGGGAGTTTCTGGCGGCCGGCGCGGCTGTGCAGGTGCGTGACGCGGCGGAGTTGGCGGCGGCGGTGGAAGCGTTGCTGGCATCCCCCGAACGTTGCCGGCAGGTGGCGGCGGCGGCCCGGCAGGTGATCGCCACCAATCTCGGCGCCACGGCGCGGACAGTGGAGTTGATTCGGCAGAAGCTGCCGTAGGGAACGGAGAGACGCGCTTGGGCGCGTCCGAATCCTTGGGCAGCGGCCACGCGGAACCGTGGCCCTCCGGGTTATTTCACTTTGAGGATCACGAAGCGGCTGGCGTTCTTGTTTTTGACGAGCAACAGCAGCCGGTCCTTGGCGTCTTTCACCGCGGCGCGGAATTCGCTGACGCTCGTGACTTTCTGCCGGTTCACTTCCGTGATGAGGTCGCCGGGTTGGAGACCGGCCTGGGCGGCCGGGCTGCCGTCTTCGACTTCGGCAACCAGCACGCCCTGCTCGTCTTTGTAGCCGAGTTCGTCGGCTTTGTCGGCGGTCAATGATTCGACGCTGAAGCCGAATTTGTCGGTGTCGGTCTGGGCCGGTGCGCCGGTGGGGGCGCCTTTTTCGGCGGGCAGTTCGCCCACGGTGGCTTTGAGGGTCTTGGTTTTGCCGTCGCGGCGGACGACGATGTCCACTTTGGTGCCGGGCGCGGTGGCGGCGACGAGGTTGCGGAGTTGCCGGGTGTCCTCGATGTCTTTGCCGTTGTAGCGGATGATGACGTCGCGGACCTTGATGCCGGCTTTGTCCGCGGCGGAATCTTTGTTCACTTGGGCGACGAGCGCGCCTTTGGTGTCGGCGAGGTCGAATTCTTTGGCGATGTCGGGGGTGATTTCCTGGATGATGACGCCGAGCAGGCCGCGTTTGATGGTTTCGCCTTTGGCCAGCGTCGGCCAGATGGTCTGGGCGAGGTTGCTGGGAATGGCGAACCCGACGCCGGCGAACTGCCCGACGCGGGTGGCGATGGCGCTGTTGATGCCGATGACTTCGCCCTTGAGATTGACGAGCGGGCCGCCGGAGTTGCCGGGGTTGATGGCCGCGTCGGTCTGGAGGAAATCTTCGTACTGGCCGTCGTCGCCGACGCCGGTGCGGCCTTTGGCGCTGATGATGCCGGCGGTGACCGTCTGGGCGTAACCGAACGGCGCGCCGATGGCCAACACCCAGTCGCCCACCCGGACGGCATCGGAATCGCCCATCGCGGCGACCGGCAGGTCGGCCGGCACGTTGCCTTTGATTTTGATGACGGCGAGATCGGTCTTGGGGTCGGTGCCGACGATTTCGGCTTCGAAAGTTCGTTTGTCGGCGAGGGTAATTTTGATTTCGTCCACGTCCTGAACGACGTGGTTGTTGGTCAGGATGTGGCCGTTCTTATCAATAATGATGCCGGAACCCATGCCGCCTTGCCGGTATTGGAACTCGCGCTGTTGCCGGCGGGGTTGCGGCTGCGGTTGACCTTCGTCGCCGAAGAAGAACTGGAAGGGGAATCCTTCGCCAAACGGGAAACCAAAATCCGGGCGGCGGAACTTGACGACCTTTTCCGAATACACGCTGACGACGGCCGGTTTCACGTGTTCGGCCACCTCGGCAAATGTGTCGCTGAGGGTTTGCAGTCCGGCGGCGCTGGTCTTGATGACCGGCGGGGGTGTCTGGGCCGAGGACTCCGGGTGGACGCGGTTGGCGGCGGTGAAAGTGAGCAGGCCGGTGGCCACGAACAGAGCGGTGCCGAGCACGATTCCCAAGGCTTGCAGTTTTTTCGGATTCATTGGCGATTTCCTTTCGTACACAGCATCCGACACCGGCGCGGGCCGGACTGTTCAATGGTGTAACCCAGCCGGGGGCGTTTGTAAAGCGGCGCGAACGGTGTCATAGTTACCGTGGCGAATGGAGGAATGCAGTATGATCAGCCAGGCGCAGTTGGAACAGTTGTTGGAGTTTCGGAATGAAGAAGCGCTCATCACCAGTTGTTATCTCAACCTCGACCGCGGCCAGATGCCCGCGCCGATTCTGAAGCTCCGCCTCAAAGATTTGTTGCAGGCGGCCCACCACGAACTCGCGGCCAAAACCGCCACCCATGCCCAGCGCGAATCGTTGCGGGCGGACTTCAGCCGGATTGACGCCTTGGTGATGCGCGCCATCGCGGAGACCCGCCACCGGGGCGTGGCGGTGTTTTCCTGCGCGGCCAGGAAATTTTGGCAGACCTACGGCTTGCCGCGCATGGTGCGCAACATCCTCGTCGCCGACCACGCGCCGTATGTGCGGCCGTTGACGGCGTTGCTGGCCGGTTACCGGCGATTCGGCGTGGTGTTGGTGGACCAAACGCAGGGCCGGCTGTTCGAGGTGTACATGGGCGAGATCACCGAACACGCCCGCCGGACCGACCCCGTCCCGCGCCGCGTCCGCGAAGGCGGCATCGGCGGCCGCGACGAGCGCCACATCGAACGCCATCACACCGAGTCCGTGCAGCAACATCTCCAGCGCGTTGCCGACGCCGCGTTCGCGCTGTTCCATGAGCGCCGTTTTGATGCACTGGTGGCCGGTGGTGCGCGGGACATGGTGCGGGAGTTCAAGCAGCATCTGCATCCCTACCTGAAAGAACGCTGGGCCGGTGAGTTCCCTGCCGACGCGGCGCGCGCCACCGCCGCGGAAGTCCTCGCCGAGACGATGAAAATCGAGCAGGAGGCGAACCGACAACACGACCGGCGCGTCACCGGCGAACTCGTCCGCCAAGCCCAGGCCGGCCGCCTCGCCGTCACCGGCCTCGCGGCCACCGTGGACGCGCTCCGCCGCGGCGCGGCGCAGACGGTGCTGGTTGAGGACGGTTGGGAACAGGCCGGTTATGTATGCGGCGCGTGTCAATACGTCGGACTCGCCGCCGGGGATTGTCCGCAATGCGGCCGGCCCCTGGCTCCATGTCCGGACGTGGTGGAGGAAATGGTCGCAATCGCCTTGCAGAAAGGCTGCCGGGTCGAACATGTGCAGCCGGCGACGCCGTTGGAGGCGGCGGGCCGGATTGGCGCGCGGTTGCGGTACCCCGTCGTGTCCGCGGCATAAAATCCGGTTGAATCAGCCGCCGGCTTTGCTATCGTGTCGAGCCATGGCCACTTACGCCAACCGCTATCCCCAGAACGTCCCCGGCAAGTTTTTCGTGGACGACCAGTGCATTGACTGCGACCTCTGCCGCGAGACGGCGCCGGACAATTTCACCCGCAACGAAGAGGGCGGCTTCAGCTACGTGTACAAACAACCGACGACCCCCGCCGAAGAAGCCCAATGCCGCGACGCGATGGACGGTTGCCCGGTGACCGCCATCGGCGACAACGGCGATCAACCGGCCAACCCGACGTGACCCCCGCGTTGCGAGAGCGCGTCCTGCGCGAGTGGCAACCGTTCCGCGGCGGCGAAAGCCCGTGGGGCCGGCCCACCGCGAAGCCGTTGGACGGTCTGGTGCCGGGCGTGATGAAACGGCTCGGCTTGGAGCAACGCCTCCAACAATCCCAGGTCTTCAGCCTCTGGCCGCAAATCGTCGGCGCCGACATCGCCCGGCACGCCCAGCCGGTCAGCCTGCGCCACGGAATCCTCACCGTGACGGTGGACCACCCGGTCTGGTTGCAGGAACTTTCCCGGTACCACAAACCGCTGCTGCTCCAAAAAGTCCGGGCGCGCATCGGGCAAAAAGCCGTCCGTGACATCGCGTTCCGCATCGGATGATCCCTTCCTCTTCACTCGTTCTCCTGCTCCTGCTCCTGCTCCCCGCTGCGGGCGGCGAGGTGCCGTTCATCGCCCAAAAACCCAACTCCTGCGGTCCCGCCGCGCTCGCCATGGTCGCCAACTACTACGGCAACCCGGTCACCCAGGACGAAATCGCGGCGGCCATCACCACGGCGCGCGGCACCGTCACCGCCGAACTCGCCGCGCACGCCGGCAAGCTCGGCTTTTGGGTCCGCGCCTACCGGGGTTCACTGGCCGACTTGCGCCAGAAAACCGCCGCCGGCGTGCCGCTGATCGTGCTGGGCAAGTTCGGCGGCAACGACCATTACTTCGTCGTGCTCCGCCTCGATGACTGGCGCAAGACGGTGACCGTCCATTCCGACACGCGCGCCAACCTGGAAATGAGTCAGGAAGCATTTGGCCGGTACTGGGGCCGGGCGAACGAATGGACGTTGCTCGTCTGTCCGCCGCCGCGCGCCACGTGGAAGCTCACCGCCGAAGAACACAACGACCTCGGCGTGTTCCTCGAAAAGGCCGGCCAACTCGCCCAGGCCGCCGGCCATTACCTGCGGGCGACGGAACTGGCCCCGGCCAAATCCTATTATCACCTCAACCTCGGCAACGCCTTGCTGAAACAAAAACTCTACGCCGAAGCCGCCGCCGCTTACGGCAAAGCCGTCCAAACCGCGCCCGACAACGCCGACGCCCTCAACAATCTTGCCAACGCCTACCTCGAACTCGGCGCCAACCTCGACGAGGCCGAACGGCTCTGTCGCCGCGCAATCGAATTGCGTCCCGCCCACCGGGCCTACTACCTCGACACCCTCGGCGCCGTCCTGCTCAAACAGGGCAAGACGAGCGAAGCGATGGCCGCGTTCGCGCAGGCGTTGGCCGCCGCCACCGACCGGCAGGAATCGTTGCGCGACGCCATCCGGCAACGGTTGAAAGCACTGCAATGAACCTCGATTTCATGAAGGAGGCGATCCGGTTGGCCCGCGAAAGCAAGGGCGGTCCCTTCGGCGCAGTCGTTGTCAAAGACGGCCAGATCATCGGACGCGGCGCGAATCAGGTGACCGTCGTCAACGATCCCACCGCCCACGCCGAAGTCATCGCCATCCGCGAAGCCTGCCGGCATCTGCAGGATTTCCGGCTGACCGGCTGCGAGATTTACGCCAGTTGCGAGCCGTGTCCGATGTGTCTCGCAGCGATTCTGTGGGCCCGGCTCGACCGGATTTACTTCGCGTTGACCCGGCAGGACGCGGCGGCGATGGGCTTCGACGACGAACAGTTTTACCGGGAACTGGCAAAACCCACATTGCCAATGCACCCGGTCGGCCGCGACCTCGCTTTACCGCTCGTAGCGGAATGGAGCGGCAAGATGGGCAAAACACCCTACTGAGTACGCTCGAGCCGAGGCGGTCCGACAAGGTACGAATGCGCGGCCATGCGCGGCGCGAATCCCGCGCCGCGCACCATCCGCCGTCAACTGGAAGCAGTGAATACCTCGGATACCGAGGTATGAACCGGCTGACGCGCACCACCGGCGATTTCGTGATTCTGTTGGCAACGACCTTCTCGGGACTTGCAGAATGGTTGACAGTGCCCGTGTTGAAACTTATCGCCCGCCAGTCGTCCAACAGACCAGCGAGCCATGGTTGCGCTGAGTTCAACACTGGACCTGACAGTCTACCGGCCTCGTTTACCCCGAGAGTCGGCGCTGTGGCAGTGTGTCCAACAGCACTTCGACGGGTTCACAACGGAATACCGGGCGAGCTACCAAACCAAGTACGGCCCGCTGCGGCCGGTGGTTCAGGACGTTGTCCAGCGGTTCCTGAAGTGTGGTGATCTGCACGAGGGATTTGCCCGCGTCCGCTGCCCCGACTGCCGCTTGGAATATCTGCTGGCCTTCAGCTGCAAGACCCGCGGCTTTTGCCCCAGTTGCCAGCAACGGCGCATTGTCCAAACCGCCCAAACACTGGTCGAGGACGTGTTTGCCATCGTGCCGCATTGCCACTATGTGCTGAGCCTGCCGGTGGCCCTGCGTACCTTCTTCCAACGCGACCGGTCCCTGCTCACCGACCTCTGCCGGTTGGCGAACGAGAGCCTTCGTGAATGGATGCAGACCACGCTGAACGAAACCAGCGCCGCGCCGGGCGTCGTGCTGACGTTGCACACGTTTGGCGACTACCTTAATTTCCACCCCCACATCCATGCCATCGCCACCGACGGCCTGTTCGACCGGGCCGGCACATTTACCCCGCTGCCCGAAGCCCAACTGCGTCACCTGCGCGACCTGTTTCGCGCGAAGATCTTTCGGTTGCTGGTGCAGCGCAGACTGCTCTCGCCCGCGCTGGTGCACAAGTTCATGCAGTGGAAACACAGCGGATTCAATCTCTTCCGCAGCGATCCCGTGAAAGGCACCCATCGCGCCGAACTCGAAAAGATGGCGCAGTACATCCTCCGTCATTTCTTCGCTGTCGAAAAGATGACCTATTTCCCGCAGACCGGCCGCGTGATCTATCATTCCCGCCTGAACCCGACTACCCGCCGCAACTTCGAGGTCTACACCGCCACTGATTTCCTCGCCGCCGTCACCCAGCACATCCCTGAAAAAGGCGCGCAGATGGTCAAATACTACGGTTACTACAGCAACAAAGCCCGCGGCCAACGCAGATCGAAAGAAGACTCTGTAGGGCACGCGCCCCGCTTGCCGCCTGCCGAATCCGTGGACGATACGTGGCAACCGGAGCGGTCGCCCTACAAACGCCGCCGTATCCCAGCCAAAACCTGGCGCGAACTGATCAAGCGCGCCTGGGACGTTGACCCGCTCCTCTGCCCCAAGTGCGGCGGCCAGATGCGCTCGATCTCGCTCATTGAGGACGCTCCGGTCATCGAGAAAATTCTCCGCCATCTCGATCTCTGGGAAGGTCTCGCTCGGCCGACCGACCGTGGCCCGCCATTGCGGCTCGAACCGGAATACATCCGGGAGCCGTTCTACGAAGATCTGCCGTTCGGCCCCGACTCCTACGCTGAGTAAACGCTGGCTAATGTACCGGGACGCGAGCACCATGTCTCGCGCCGGGCGTTGCCTGACGTCCGGCTTGACTCCACAGTGGGCTGCGGCCATAATCCGCCCCCGAAAGGAAGGAAATGCACACGGAGCAAAAAAAGTCAGGCCTCACGGACGGTGCCTTTGACCGGCTGACGCCCCGACGTTCCCCCCTTAACCCCCCGGCTGGCGCCCTTTCTGGCCCCCTCCGCAAAAGCAATTTCCTATCAGTTTAACCCCCCGGCTGGCGCCCTTTCTGGCCCCCTCCGCAAAAGCAATTTCCTATCAGTTTTTACGTTCGGCTTATCAAAAAAAAGTTCCTGTTTTTATTCCGGCTTCTGTAGATTCGGAACTGGGAAACGATATTTATATCTCCAATGAAAAAAGAATTCGATCCGGCCGCAAGCCAATTGTTGTTGATCACGAAATAGACTCGCGGCTTTTGGTCAAAATGGTTACGGAGGCGAAAAAGATAGGTATTTTTTCGGTAGGAGGAGGAGTGCCTCGAAATAATGTCCAAAACGTGGCACCGCTCATAGAAATTCTGAACTTCCGACTCGGTTTGAATTTGCCGGAGAGGATGTTCTCTTATGGCTGTCGCATTGATCCGACTCTTCCTTATTTTGGAAATCTCTCCGGATGCACTTATTCAGAAGGAGGCTCCTGGAGAAAGATGGACTTAGAAAAAGGTTGCTTCAGTGAAGTGCTAGCCGATGCAACAATGATTTTGCCGTTTTACTCAAGAGGGCTAATGGATTGCCTACTATAGATTGAGATTGTCTAAAAATGAATTCATCGGAAAACAAAAACTTTGATAAAAAATATTTTAGTTCCGGCTCATATAAAAATTATAAAAAGGAGACGGAAAGATGGGTGCCGAAAGCTGCGAGAAAAATAAAAAGGATTATAGGAAACGACCCAGTCAAAATTCTTGATGTTGGCTGCGCTCATGGGTACCTGATTGCCGAACTGCAAAACAAATACGGCTATGAAGTGAGAGGAATTGATTATTCTCAATACGCTGTCAAAAATTCGGAAAAATCAGTGAGGGAGAAAATAAGCCAGGGAGATATTTTGAAACTGCCTTTCAAAAAAGATGAATTCGAAACAGTGATTTGTCTTGATGTGATAAATTACCTCAGAGAAGAAGAGGTCCCAAAGGCTATTCAAAACTTAGTCAATGTCTCAAAAAAGTATATTTTTTTCGGGGCTATTTTCAAGCAGGCTTGGACCGTTAGCCAGAAGCAGAACCCGGATAAATTCCGTCAAAGCGTTCTTTCTAAAAAAGAGTATATCGGCATCTTCAAGCAGTATAAAGCGAAGTTTGTGAAGAGTTTTGACGGAGAAAATGGCGGAGCAATTTTGGTTTTTAAAAAAATAACCTCAAAAAAATAAATGACTAATTCAAATTCAAAATCAAACGGCGCAAAAAATTTCCTTTTTGTTTCTTGGATCGCTCTCAACGGAGATCTGGCTTGGAAAGTGAAAAAGGATGGTCACAACGTGAAATATTATATTGATGACAAGGAAGAAGCGGATGTCTATGACGGTCTTTTGGAAAAGGTGGATAAATGGCAGGACTATATTGATTGGGCGGATTTGATTATTTTCGACGACACCGGGTTTGGTGAAGAAGCGGAGAAACTTCGAAAAAAGGGCAAACTGGTTATTGGCGGAACAATATATACCGACCGAACAGAAGAAGATCGGGAGTTTGGCCAAGGAGAAATGAAAAAGTTTGGAATGAATATCTTGCCGAATTATAATTTCTCAAATTTTGATGAAGCCATTGAATTTCTTCGCCAAAATCCCGGGCGCTATGTTTTCAAACCCAATGGAAAAGCAGCCGATGAAAAAAATTTGCTTTTTCTTGGTGAAGAAGAAGACGGAAAAGATATGATTGAAATTCTTGAAGACAACAAAGATTTTCTTTCCAGTAAGATTGAAAGTTTCCAGCTTCAAAAATTTGTGTCGGGGGTAGAAATTGCCGTGGGAGCTTTTTTTAATGGAAAGAAATTCATTCACCCCGTCAACATCAATTTCGAACACAAAAGAATGTTTCCGGGCGATCAAGGTCCCTTTACCGGTGATATGGGAGCACTGATGTATTGGTCGGCGCCCAATATGATTTATAACAACACTCTTCTTAAAATGGAAAAGGTTCTTGCCGAGCATGGTTATGTTGGTTATTACGACATCAATTGTATTGTAAATGGACGAGGTATTTATCCCCTAGAGTTCACGGCTCGTTTTGGTTATCCGACTATCAGCACTCAGGTGGAAGGGATCCTTGAGCCAATTGGAGAATTTTTGCTGAAATTAGCCAGAGGTGAAGATTTTGAAATCAGGACTAAAAAGGGTTTTCAAGTGGGGGTGGTTTTAGCAGTTCCCCCCTATCCCTTTTACAATAAAGAAATTTTTTCTCTCTATAAAGATTCTTCTATTTTGTTCAAAAATGGAACGAATATGGAAGGAATAAACTGGGGAGACGTGAAAATGATCAACGGAGTCTTGAAGCTGGCTGGATCTTCGGGGTACGCTCTTATCGTAACCGGGTCGGGAATAACCGTTGAGGATGCCCGGCGCCAAGCTTATAATCGGATAAAAAATATCCGCCTTCACGATATGTTCTATCGGGTGGACATTGGAACGCGCTGGTTTCACGACAGTGACAAATTGCAATCGTGGGGATATATCCAATAAGAATTTAAAGCAAAAAATAGCTGAGTCTTTGAAATCTATAAGTAAATCCAAAATTCAAAATCCAAAATTCAAAACAAATTCCAATATCTAAATTCTAATGACCAAAACAAAGTTTTTGTTTTGAATTTTGAAAATTAGAATTTTGATATTGTTTTGGATTTTGAGCTTTGAATTTTGGATTTCCTGGTATTTTGGATTTGGAATTTTAACCCCCCGGCTGGCGCCCTTTCTGGCCCCCTCCGCAAAAGCAATTTCCTATCAGTTAACCCCCCGGCTGGCGCCCTTTCTGGCCCCCTCCGCAAAAGCAATTTCCTATCAGTTCAGCGCGGATACGCGACTTTCCGGCAATCAGATCCATGATCTGCCTTACACCGGTATTTCCATCGGTTATCGGTGGGATAGCTCGGCGACCTCCCAGCGTCGTTGTCTTGTCGAATACAATCATATACACAATGTCATGCAAGAGCTGGCGGACGGCGCCGGAATCTACACGCTCGGCTACCAACCGGGGACGATCCTGAGAGGAAACTATATTCACGATGTTCTCCGGAGCTCATCTGCAGTCGGCTCGCCGAACAACGGTTTATACTTCGATGAGGGCAGCAAAGGGTTCCTGGTGGAGGACAACTTGGTCTATGCCGTTTCGGGTGAGCCAGTGTTCTTCAACAAAAGCAATCGCGACTTGCACCAGTGGAATCACAATTATTTCAGCAAAGAGAAACCACCGGAGACCAAGGAGGTCCAAGAGATCATCCGCCGGGCTGGACCAGATACATCCCATCGACAATCTGAGTGATTATCGATGGCCAAACACAGGAGCGATGAAGTGAAAACATACGAACAGACTTGGAAATCGTTGTGCAACCACCCGGTCCCGGAGTGGTTCCGGGATGCGAAATTCGGCATTTACACGACTTGGGGACCGTACTCGGTGCCGGCGTATGGCGGAGATAGCCGGGCGCTCTGTGGAATCAAGGGACATTACAACGGGGCGTGGTATCCACAAAAAATGTACGACCCATCGCATTCTAACGGCATCTTTCACGCCAAGACCTATGGTGACCCGGCCAAGTTCGGTTACAAGGATTTCATCCCGCTGTTCACGGCCGAAAAATTTGATGCAGAAGAATGGGTTGAGATCTTCAAGGATGCCGGCGCCCGCTTCGCTGGTCCCATCGCGCAACTTCATGACGGTTTTGCGATGTGGAAATCGAAAGTCAATCGCTGGAATTGCGTCGCCATGGGACCGAAGCGCGATGTGATGGGCGAGTTTGCCACCGCCGCGCGGAAGGCGGACCTCAAGTTTGTGGCCACGTTTCACCACGCTTATCAGTGGTTCTTTTTCCAACTCGCTCGCGGGCAGGGCTACGACCTCGACGATCCTCAGTTTGAAGACCTTTACATCCGCGCCCATGACCCCCGGGAAATGCCGGACAAGGCATACCACGACCGGTGGCGTGATCAGATATTCGAAGTTCTCGACCAGTACTCGCCAGAACTGATCTGGTTCGATTTCTGCCTGAAGTGGATTCGTGATGACTACAAGCGGGAGATGCTGGCATACTTTTTCAACAACGCCAGCAAGAAGGGGCAGGATGTGGGAGTGGCATTCAAGAACAACGACTTGCCGCCCGGAGCCGGTATCTTCGACTTGGAGGTCGGCAAGATGAACGAGCTCTGTCAATTCGCGTGGCTGACGGACACCAGCATCGACTGTGTGCCGCGCGGCAATTGGGCGTATTCGAGGTCGGCCGCATTCAAGTCGCCCGAACGCCTGATTCACAACCTCGTGGACATTGTCAGCAAGAACGGTCAACTCCTGCTCAACGTCGGTCCCCGTGCGGACGGAATGATACCGGAAGGTGCGCGGAGCGCGCTCAAGAAACTCGGCGAGTGGTTGCGACTCAATGGCGAGGCGATCTACAACACGCGCCCGTGGTTCGTGTCCGGCGAAGGGCCGACCAAGAACACCATCGACATGTCCAAAGGGGGGCACTTCAACGAAACCGGTGAGCCGCGTTTTTGTGCGCACGATATCCGGTTCACAACCGCGGGTAAGGCGGTCTATGCGACGTGTTTGGGAGTTCCCGGTGATGAAGTCTTTATCAACACGTTCCGGGAACGCGTGAACGCGGATGAAATCCGGCAAGTGACAATGCTCGGAGTTGACCAACCACTCCAGTGGCGGATCGACCGGGATGAGGGCTTGATCATCGAGACGCCCGAGAAGATCCCGAGCGAGTACGCCAATAGCTTCAAGATCGAAATGAAGAAATAGCCGCCTTCGCAAAAGCAATTCCCTATGAGTAAACAGAAATACAAATTATCCAACAGGAAAGAACACGATGAGAATCACGATTGTAATCACGGGGTTACTGACGCTTATGCTGCCGTCATTCGCGCAGAATATTGATGCAGTTGCCGGGAAGAAAATTGTCTTTAACCCCCGGCTGGCGCCCTTTCTGGCCCCCTCCGCAAAAGCAATTTCCTATCAGTTGACGCCCCGACGTTCCCCCCTTAACCCCCCGGCTGGCGCCCTTTCTGGCCCCCTCCGCAAAAGCAATTTCCTATCAGTTTATGCTATTATTAAGTTGAATTATAATAACAAGACGGGAGATAATGGGTTCAATCCAGCCTATGATATATCTTGTGATAATAAGCTGAATGTCGTCGAAATTGCTTATCAAGGATTTAGTTGGGAAAGGGGATATTAACTCTAGAATCACTACTAGACTGGTTGCCAGAAGTCATTTCCGAAAAGCGCAGACGGAGGCGGTCTTGGGTGCGTCGTCAATAAAGCTTTTCAGTGCGGTGCAGAGCCGCTCCATTAACTCCTCGTCGCTCCGAGCGATGTA
>Ga0315298_1001985_pt1 | contig 36172 bp, 23 predicted proteins | sample WHS_1_MG_FD_203077 | JGI IMG/M metagenome (GOLD analysis project Ga0315298, IMG submission 203077) | Extremophilic microbial mat communities from Washburn Hot Springs, YNP, Wyoming, USA - WHS_1_MG | ecosystem: Environmental > Aquatic > Thermal springs > Hot (42-90C) | place: USA: Wyoming...
CTACCCGGAGCGCGATGCGGTTCTGGTGGGTACCCAGGACATGTTGCTCTCGCGGGCGCTGAACCGGGGGTACGCCGCCAGCCGGGCACGGTGGCCAATCCAATTCGGGCTCCTAAATAATGACTGCCTTTGGGTCTTCGACGAAGTGCAGCTTATGGGAAGCGGGCTGGCCACCACGGCGCAGTTGGAGGCATTCCGCCGCAAGCTAGCTGGCCCTGAAGCCCCACGTTCGCTCCCTTTTGCAAGCGTCTGGATGTCAGCTACGTTCAGCCGGGATTGGCTGGCCACGGTGGATTTCAACCCCAGCTTTCTCGGAGAACCCCTGGAGCTTACAGAGGACGACCTCGCATGGCCTGGTCTCAAAGATCGCCATACGGCGTCCAAACCGCTCGCCCAGGCTGAGGCTCGTATGGGCGACGTCCGAACGTTGGCGGGCGAGATCGTTGCCCGGCATAGGACCGGCACTCTGACGCTGGTGGTGCTGAATACCGTGCGTCGCGCCACGGAGCTGTTTGACGCTTTGCAAAAAGCTCAAGTTGGACCCAAACGGACAAAATCGGCTTGGCAGCCGCTCCCCGGCAATCCGGAACTTGTGCTGGTTCACTCGCGATTCCGCCCCCCGGAGCGTGCGGGGATAGTGCAGCGCTTGCTCGCCCCTTTGGGGCCACAGGGCAGGATCGTGGTAAGTACGCAGGTCATTGAGGCGGGCGTAGACGTAAGCGCAACGACATTGTTCACCGAGCTGGCCCCCTGGGCCTCACTGGTCCAGCGGTTCGGCCGGTGCAACCGCGACGGGAAGGCCAATGGCGTCGGTGGAGTCTATTGGATCGACTTGCCCTCCGAGGGGGCGGCCAAGGTAGTTCCCCCTTACACCCTGCTTGACTTAGAAGCGGCGCGACAAGAACTCGTGAAATTGTCCGACGTCGGCATCCGGGGCCTACCCACATTGCCTTTGAAGTTCGAGCCGACCCACGTGATCCGGGCACGCGACGTCATGGACCTGTTTGACACCACGCCCGATTTGGCGGGCAACGACATCGATATCGATCGGTTCGTGCGGGACATCGAGGAAAGCGACGTCCGCGTTTTCTGGCGCGATTGGGACCTGAAGGCCACGAGCGCGCCGCCGGCGGATCTCCCGGCTTTCCGAGCGGAAGAACTCTGCCCAGCCCCGGCGACTGAGTTCCGTGGCTTTGTAAAGGACCATTCAGACCAGGTGTGGCAGTGGGATTTCCGTGAAGGCCAATGGCAGAGACCCGATGCAAACGCGGTGATTCCGGGACAAGTGTTCCTGGTCCACGCCCAAGCGGGGGGCTACCGGCCAGAACGAGGCTGGGACCCTAAAAGTTCCGATCCTGTAGACACGCTTAAGCCGCCGAAAGGGCCAACTGCGCCGCCGGACGCCACGGACAGCGAATGTTTTGCTGCCTCGGGGTATTGGCAAAGTATTGCCGAACACACGCAGCAATTGTGCGACGAAGTTCGAGCCTTATCGGAAAAACTCGAAGTTTCGGGCGAATGGGCGGAAGCACTGCATCTTGCAGCACGCTGGCACGATCGCGGAAAGGCGCATCCGGTATTCCAGGCCGCCCTTCCCGGGGGACGACCATTAAACAGCGCGTTGTGGGCCAAGGCCCCGGAGAATGGGTGGAAGCGATACGAACGGCCTCACTTCCGCCATGAGCTGGCGTCGGCCCTCGCGGTGCTTATGGCCGGCCAACCGCTGGTGCCGGACAGGCTGAAGGACTTGGTCGCCTATTTGGTAGCGGCCCATCACGGCAAAGTCCGTTTGTCCATCCGTTCGCTCCCCAACGAACAGAAGCCGGGCGATTCGCGCCGATTCGCTCGTGGGATATGGGACAACGATGAGATTCCCGCAACGGACCTTGGCGGGGGGGTAGAGGCGCCGGCGGTCCGGATCTCGTTGGAGCCCATGGAAATAGGGCTCTGCACGGAGCCTCCCTTCGTGGAGCAGCCGTCGTGGGCCGACCGAATGATCCGGCTCCGTGACCGCCTCGGGCCTTTCTGGCTGGCATATCTCGAAGCCTTGTTGCGCGCTGCGGACATGCGCGTAAGCCGCCTGTTGCGTCTTCCTTCCTCGAACCGAACGGAGACAATGCCTTCCACATGAGCGACGTTACTCTCGACATCCCGGGTGGGGACAGGTACGATCTGCGACTTCCAGGGTGCACGCCCGAACCGCTGATGGCGTACCTGAAGGCGCTGGGCATCCTTCGGCTGGTAAGCGAGCAGAAAGACCCCGACGCCCGCGGCTGGTGGAAAAACGATGTGTTCTGGCTGCGGTCGACGGGGTTATTTAGCGAAGCGGAGACGGAGGAGGAAAAACGTGAACGTTTGCTCAAGTTCTTCTTGGAGGATTACCGTCCGACACCGATTATCGGCCCCTGGGCGGGAGGGTCTGGCTTTTTTGCTAAAGACAATAAAGAGGCGGTGAAACAACTTTCGGCAAGCCAGAACCCTCGTCTAGCGTTGTACCGCCAAGTTATCGAGAGGGTGCAAAGGGTCATCGCAGAAGAGGGACTAAGCGAAAAACCCAAGGATGACGTCAAAGAGCAACTGATTCGCCGCTACCGCAACGAGCTGCCAGATGAGGTCGTAGCGTGGATGGATGCAGCAATAGTGATCCACGAGAGTAAACTGGACTTCGCCCCTTTGCTGGGGAGCGGGGGAAATGACGGCCGGCTGGACTTTACGCAGAACTTCATGCAGCGGCTGGTCAGGGTGAGGTTGCATAAGGACGGGCAATGGGCGGATTCAACGGCTTGGCTGGACTCAGCACTTTTTTCCGAGCCGGCCCAGTTGACGTCGGCCGCCATTGGGCAATTTGCGCCGGGTCGGGTAGGTGGCCCGAACGCCACACAAGGCATGACAGGTAATTCGCTTGATAACCCCTGGGATTTCTTGCTCCTTATGGAGGGAGCACTGGTTTTGGCCGGGGCGGCGATGCGCCGGTATGGAGTGGGAATGTCCGCAACCTCTGCATTTCCCTTTACTGTGCGGACGGTGGCAGCGGGCTTCGATTCCGCCTCCTCGCAAGATCAAACCGAGGCTCGCGGAGAAATCTGGTTTCCCGTCTGGCCCCGCGCCGCTTCGTTGAGGGAGCTTCGACTATTGTTCGGCGAGGGCAGGGCTGAGGTTTCCGGCCGGACTGCTCGAAACGGAACCGACTTTGCCCGTGCTGTCGCCAGCCTCGGCATCGATCGGGGAATTGATTCCTTTAGCCGCGTAGGGTTCTTAAGACGAAGCGGTAAGGCTTTTCTCGCGGTCCCGCTTGCCCGTTTCCGCGTTGTTGAGCGTGTAGAGGCGGACCTCTTTCGAGAGATCGACGGCTGGCTTGACCGCTTGCGTTCCACTGCGACCGGCGACAAGGCGCCACCCGCGCTCGCTGCCGCGCTTCGCCGCATCGAATCGGCGATCTTGGATTACTGCAAGTATGGCGGGCGCCCACTTTTCCAAGAAGTGCTGGTCGCGCTGGGGCACGCTGAGCGAGAATTGGCCCGCGCCGACCGAGTGTCCAAAGACAAGAATTTGCGCCCACTGGCAGGCCTGTCTGCAGATTGGATCCCGGCGGCCGATGATGGCTCGCCGGAATTTGCGCTGGCGCGATCCGTGGCCTTCCTGTATGACCCGGAAAGCAAACTCGGCCCCCTGCGGACCAATCTGGAGCCAGTGGCTGTCCGCTATGACAAGCAGCGGGCCACACAGCGCGTAAGCTGGGCCGAGCAGGGACGCGCTGTCGTGTGGGACGCCGCCGACTTGGCTACTAATCTGGCCCACGTTCTGGAACGGCGGTTAATGGATGGCACTCGGGCGGGATGTTCGGGCCTGCCCATTGCATCCCGCTGGTTTGTTTCGCTGGAAACGCTGGTCGCGTTTCTGGACCAAGATCTTGACGACCGACGAATCGATGGACTGGTCTGGGGGCTGATGCTGGTCGATCCCGGCAGCGGGTCTCGCGTGGCGGACATTCGGGAACCCCCCAGGAACGCCACAGCCTCTTGCAGCCGTCTCCTGTCACACGAGGACGAGGCGATGGTGCCCCGAGAATACGCGCTATTGAAGTTGCTGTTTCTTCCCGCCCCTCTCGTCGCTGAGACCTCAGGCCAGAGCGTGCGATGGCGGCTAGCCCGCCGCTCGGCAGAGGGCGGGGTGGAAAACGGATTGGCCATCCGGCCGGAGCCTCGCATTCTTCCGTTACTGCGTGCTGGCCGGATGGGCGAGGCCTGCCGGATCGCCGCGCAGCGCTTGCGGGTTTCGGGTTTGCCGCCCATGCCCGGCCCTGGCCCGGGTGGATTTACCCGCGATGGCGTCTGGGGCGAGCACGCGGTGGACCCGGGTTGGGGTCAGCGACTGGCGGCTGCGCTATTGCTGCCCGTGGCCGGCGAGGCGGTTGACCTTCTTGTAAAGCTGGTATGCCGTGATTCGGCGTCGGTGGCTGAAGCACTTTCCCTTTGATTAGGCGAGGAGGACAGGAATGACAAACAGCGGCAATGCGATCGATTATGCGGGGCTGGTCAACCAACCCCGGCTCCTGATGGAGGCCAAACTGAAACCGATCCAGGGCTATCGCTTCCAGCCTACGGGCTTCGCTGACCTGGGGCCGGCACGCTACACGCTGCCGGATGGCACGGAAATGCTTTTGGTCGAGTCCGCACAGTCCGTAGCCAACCGAATGGAACTGGCGTGCTGGGACGAGGCCTCGTCAGAACTCATCGCGCCGCTGCGCGGCTTGCCGTACATCCGCGTGAAAGCGGCGAACGATGGTGAACTCACCAACTCGGTTCTGGAGGCCCACCGCATCAACTCCGAGTACGTGATGAGGGACGCAAGGCGCGTCTTAGTAAGCCACGGGCAGCGGGTCCTTGCCGGCAAATTCTTCAAGGAGGAGTTTGCCATAGAAATCGGTTACCAAAAGAACGGTACCGTTGATTGGAAAAAGTTTTACGCCGCCCTGTTCAAGTACGACCCTAACAGCCTGATTCACGGCTGCTTTTTGGAAGAGATCGGAGGGCGACTGCGGGTCACACGGCTCCTCTCCGCATTCATTGAAGCCAGCCACGTTGCAGTCGCAGAGAGCGGTGGTGTCAAAATCAACATCGTCCAGCCAGAACTGAAGGGTGGCGAGGGTAACGTTCCGTTCCATCGCACAGAATTCGTAGCCAAAGACATCCGGGCCTTCTTCAACCTCGATCTGGCGCTGCTCCGAGGCTACGGGCTTCCCGACGAAGCGAGTCGGCTTTTGATTGCGCTGTCGCTCTTCAAAATCCAGCGGTTCTTATCGACAGGCCTCCGCCTCCGCACCGCGTGCGACCTGGAACTGCAAGGGGAACTCATGGTCACCCGGCCCGCAGGGTGGTCTGTGCCTGCGGAAGACGTTCTGCTCGCCGAATGCAGCCGGCTGATCGCCGTGTGCAAACCCTACTTCGCCGATCCGCCCGTTACCGAGGTGGAGTGGAAACCGCCCGCCAAGAAGGCCAAGCAACAACAGGCGGGCGCCGCCGAGGACTCGGACGAGGCCGACGCCGCCGATGCTGAGGACGAACGATGATTGCTATCGCTTTCAAGTTCCTTGCCGGTCGCTACCACGCCACGCCGTGGGGCCGGCATGTCAACGAAGGCGCGGTGGAATGGCCGCCCTCGCCCTGGCGTATACTCCGCGCGCTGGTTGCCGCGTGGAAACGGACCGTCCCCGAGTTGCCACCCGAGGACGTGGAACCCGTGCTCCGCGCCCTGGTGCCCGCGCCGGAATTCTGGCTTCCGCCGGCCACGACCGGCCACTCGCGGCATTTCATGCCCTTGAGGAAGGGCCCAGCCGACCGCACTCTGGTTTTCGACACGTTCGTGGCACTGCATCGCGAAACCCCGGTAGTTGCCGTATGGCGGGACGTAACCCTGGACGCTCACCAGCAGAAAACGCTAGGGGAACTCCTTGCCCGCTTGAATACCTTGGGCCGGTCCGAATCCTGGTGTCACGCCGAGTTGTGCCGGGAGCCACCAACCGATGGTTACAGACGTTGCCGTCCTCTGAACGGGGCCGAATCCTCGGAGCCGGACAACGAGATCGTCCGTGTCCTTTGCCCCGATCCTGAGACGGCATTTGCCGACGACCATGTACCACGGTCGGAGCCCACCAGCAAGCGGGGCCAGAGGAAGAGCAAATCGCAGGCTGCGAGATCCCCTTTGTACGACCCCGTGTGGAACCTCTGTATCGAGACCTTGGCGCTCCACAAAGAGCGGTGGTCACAACCGCCCGGATCCCGATGGGTCGAGTACCAACGTCCCCGAGACTGCTTTGCGGTGAGCTATATTCCACGACCTCGCAGACCGCCGGCCTCTACTAGCATTCAGGTAGCGCGGTTCGTGCTGGATTCCGCGGTGCTCCCCCTGACGACCGAGACATTGCCGGTAGCTGAGGCCATGCGCAGGGCCTTGATGGCCCACTACGGCCGACTCACCCAGGCCGAGGGCACTCGCGGGCGCTCGCCCACTTTTTCCGGAAAAGATGCCCAAGGCCGGCCGCTCACAGGGCACGGACACGCCTACTATCTTCCGACCGACGAGGATGGCGACGGGCGGCTTGATCACGTGACCGTGGTCGCCACAGCCGGTTTCAGTCGCGCGGAGTTGCAAGCCCTGTACCTGGTTCGCTCGATTCGAACGGGCCGGCGCGGCGAGGAGCGTCATCCGCTGCGGGTTGTTTTGTTGACAACGGGGCCGATCCAGCACATGGATTGTGGCCCCTTGCGCAAAGCGAAGCGGTGGATTTCGGCGACTCCCTTTTTGGCACCGCGCTATCCGAAAGCACGGGGTAGGCGACGCGACCCGCCCGAATTGCGCCGCGATCGGTCGGAGTTCGTCAAAGCGACCCTTCGGGAAGAGTTGCTCCGTCTGGCAGAACGGCATTCCGACCTCGACCCCGCCACGCTGAAGCACACTGATATCGTGCCCTGTGTAGATATCCACGGCGTATTCCGCATCCAGCGTGGAGCGCGGGCGGTCCACGGCCTTCGGCCCATTGAGTTCAAGCGATTTCGGGGAAAGCGGGGAGACGACGGAGGCCGGCGGTTGTCCGGTGCGTTCCGCCTGATCTTCCCGAAACCGGTCCGCGGGCCGATCTGTCTGGGCCACTCGTCCCATTTCGGGATGGGATTGTTCGTCCCGGACGATTGATCACCGCTTGTCCGATTCGTGCCTTCCGCCGGTAAGCCTGTTGGCGGCACGCAGCGTAGACTGGCAAAAAGAGGGCAACTGCCGCGCCGGCCGGCCCTGCGCGAGGTTATCCAACCGCCCCCTTCGCATTGCTATGCGAATGGCCAGCCGGCCGCTGGGCGGTGGCGCTTGCATCTTCGCCGGTACTGACCTTGTGGGGCCGCTCTCACGTTTTTTTTCCTTGCCATGCGGGCTGGGCGTGACTATGCTGGCGTTTTGGACAGGATTCATCTCAGGACCGTTTCCACAGCGAGAGGTTCCCGGCTGGGTAGGGGCCAGGGAGTACGGAATGCGGGCCGCGGCGCGTTGCCGACCAGCTTTTCGTACTTTCCCGGAGCAGCCCCATGATTCTGCCTGCCAGCGCGCCGGCACAGGAAGTGCCGGAGTTGATCCCGGTGCGGATGCTCAACGAGTTCGCCTATTGTCCGCGCCTGGTTTACCTGGAGTGGGTGCAGGGCGAATTCGCCGACAATCTGGACACGTTGGAGGGCCGATTCGCCCATCGGCGTGTAGACCGCGCCGCCACCGACGAGGTACCGCTTCCCCCTGGTGCCGAAGGGGGCGAAGCGCCGGCCGAGGTGGCCGAAAGTGAGCCGGCCCCGAGCGATGTCCCCGAAACCATCCACACCCGGTCGCTCATGCTATCGGCGCCTAACGAAGGGCTCATTGCCCGGATAGATGTGGTGGACATCAACGCGGGGACAGCGATTCCGGTTGATTACAAACGGGGCAAGGTGCCCGATGTGCCCGGGAACGCCTGGGAGCCGGAGCAAGTGCAACTGTGCGCTCAGGGACTGGTGCTTCGCGAGAACGGATATCAGTGCGAAGGCGGTATTCTGTACTACGTAGAGTCGCGGCGGCGGGTCTCGGTACCGTTCACCGAGGAGTTGATTGCCCGGACACGCCAACTGGCGGCCGAATTGCGGCTGATGGGGCAGGCCCAAGTACCACCGCGGCCGCTGGACGATAGCCCCAAGTGCCCTCGGTGTTCGCTGGTGGGGATCTGCTTGCCCGACGAAACGCGGTTGCTCCAGATCGAGGGGGCGGAGCCCAACGAACTTTCGGACGGCGACAGCCTGGCAAGCGGCACCGCGCAGGAGGAGGCCGCGACGGGCGCGGCAACCCGCACACCGCCTGGTACGAAGGTGCGGCGCCTGTTTGCCGCCCGCGACGACGCCCAGCCGCTGTATGTGCAGGAGCAAGGGGCTATGGTGGGCAAGTCGGGGCAGGCGTTGACAATCAAGAAGTCGGGCAAGATGGTGGCGCAGGTCCGCATGCTGGATGTATCGCAGGTGTGCTTGTTCGGCAACGTGATGATTTCGCCGCAGGCGCTTCGTGACCTTGCGGGTGCCGGGGTGCCGATCTGTCATTTTTCGTATGGGGGGTGGTTTTCGGCACTGACCAGCGGGTTGATTCACAAGAACGTCGAGTTGCGGCAGGCGCAGTTCGCGATTGCTGCTGACACCATGCGGAGCCTGGAGTTTGGGCGGCAGTTCGTGCTAGGCAAGATCAAGAACTGCCGCACGCTTTTGCGGCGAAACCTGCAAGGGGATGCCACGGCGGTACTTCGCGACTTGGCCGACTTGGCCCGCAGGGCCGCCGCCGCGTGCGACGCCGGCTCCCTATTGGGGCTGGAGGGGATGGCGGCCAAAGCCTACTTCGCGGGCTTCGCGCGGCTGCTCAAAGGGGACCAGGCGTTCGAAGTCGAAGGACGCAACCGCCGGCCACCCCGTGACCCCGTCAATGCCCTGCTGTCGTTCGTGTACGCGCTTCTGGTCAAGGAGCTGACCATTGTGCTGCATTCGGTGGGCTTCGACCCCATGCTGGGTTTTTATCATCGCCCGCGGTACGGGCGACCCTCGCTGGCGCTGGACCTGGCCGAGCCCTTCCGACCCCTGGTGGGCGACTCCGTGGTGCTGACGCTGGTAAACAACGGCGAAGTCAAGCCCGAGGACTTCATACGGCGTGCTGGGGGAGTGGCCCTGACCGAGGCGGGGCGGCGGGCAGTGCTGGCCGCCTTCGAACGCCGCATGGACACTGCGGTTACGCACCCCATCTTCGGCTATCAGGCCAGCTATCGGCGGGTGCTGGAGATCCAGGCGAGATTACTGGCACGAGCGGTTCTGGGCGAGATCCCACAATACCCAAACTTCTGCACCCGATAGGCAGCGCCAACAGGCGCGCCTCGACCCCCCGTTGGGGCAGATCGCCCGTAGCCCTCGGCCCGGTGATCCCATGCGCAACGTTTATCTTCTGTGCTACGACGTCGCCGACGAAAAACGGTTGCGGAAGACGTATAAAACCATGCAGGGTTTCGGCAAGCCGTTGCAGTACTCGGTTTTCCGGTGCGAGCTGTCGGCCACGGAAAAGCATCGCCTGAAGGAAGCCCTGTGGGCCATTCTCAACTGGAGCGTGGATCGGGTGATGCTAGTGGATCTCGGCCCAGTCGGGGCGCGGGGTGACCAGTGCATCGAGTTCTGGGGGACTCCGCTGTTTGAGCCACCCGGCCGGTCGGCCATGGTGTTTTGACGGGCGGCGCTGACTGTCGGCATCCATTAGGGGGGTGCTTGCCGGCGTGCTCTGCAACGATGGACGGCCGCGCTGGTTGGTCGCGTCACCGGGTCTTTACAGTCCCGGCTCGCCAATCGCGGTGTGCCACTGCTTGCCGCAAGGCAAGCAGTGCCGCCTGGTTGCCGAAGCACTGCTTCTGGCGAAGCAGTGGCACACGGCACAAGGGGAGCCGGGAGTGTGAACGCCCGGTGGGCTTCGGTGTGCCACTGCTTGCCGCAAGGCAAGCAGTGCCGCCTGGTTGCCGAAGCACTGCTTCTGGCGAAGCAGTGGCACACGGCTGGCCGGGCCGATTCACAGAAGTTTTACCTATCTATCTTACGCATTTTGCCTATTTTTACACCTTTTTGATTGCTACGCCCCGTCGGCCAGTCTAGGATTGCCTTGATTCGCATAGGCGAACGGTTTGAAAGCCACTCTGGAACGAGGATATTGCCCGTGGAACTCCCCCGTCGGCCGCGAGGTGATGAATATACCCCTCCTGGTAGGTATAGGGAACTGGAATCGCAGGTGCGTCGACGAGCGCGGGGATTAGACATCCCCGTGCTATTCGTATACGCCTTCGATCGTCGAACGCGTCTGGGGCCGTTCGTGTTCTGCGATCGGCTGTTGATTCCGGGCGCCCCCCGCGCAGTGGGGTCGGCTCTCTACGCGGCTGGCTTCACTAATACCCGGGTGGTGCTCCAGCAATGGAATCCGAACATCCGGCCAAGCCAAGCCCGGATAAACGGCAGGCCACCCGAGATGCTGTTTGTCTCGGCCATGCAGATACACAGTGCACCGGCCTACGAGCTGATTCGTGACGCGTGGACGCTGGGCAGCCAACGGCCGTTGATCCTGGCAGGCGGGTCCAAAGCTATTTACGAGCCGTGGGATTTCTTCGCGCTGTCGGAGGATGGTCGAGTGGGGGCCGATGTGGTCGTCACCGGCGAAGAGTTCGTCTTTATCGAGCTGTTGGACCGCATATTGGAGCATCGGGCCTCGGGGGAGTCGATGCGGAGCGCGTTCGAGCGTGTCCGGCGGGCTGGCTTGCTGGAGGACATCCCGGGGTTGGTGTATCGGCCTGATGAGGGGCACGGCCCCCCGCCGTATCTGATTCACACCGGCATCCAGCGACTGGTACAGGATTTGGATGAACTGCCGTTGCCGTTTGACGCGTTGGGACTGTTCGAGCCGCCCCACCGCCACCAGGCGCTGGCTCCGGCGCCTCTTCCGGCGGCCGAATTGCGGCGTGTGGGACGGGTGATGTCGATGGTAACGACGCACGGCTGCAAGTTCCACTGCCCGTACTGCCCCATTCCGGGGTACAACCAGCGGACGTTCCGCCACCGCAGCCCGGAGAGGCTGACGGAAGAGATCGCGGGGATTGCCGAGCGGACGGGGATCACGGATTTCTTCGGGACGGACGACAACTTCTTCAACCATCGGGCGTCGGCCGAAGCGATTCTGGCTGGCATGGCCCGGGGCCGAGTGGCCGGCAAGCCTTTCCGCGACGCGATCTGGTTCGCCACCGAGGCCACGGAGTTCGATGTCCACAAGAATCTGGACCTGCTGCCGCTGGCCCGCGAGGCGGGGCTGAAAGCCATTTGGTTCGGTATCGAGGACCTCACGGCGGAATTGGTCAAGAAGGGGCAGACCCCGGAAAAGACGCGAGAGGTATTCGGTGCGTTGCGGCGGCACGGCATCGCCCCCATGCCCATGATGATGCACCACGACGCGCAGCCGTTGTGGTCGTGGCGGGGGCTTTCAGGGTTGCTCAATCAGGTGGCGTTCCTGCGGCGGACGGGGGCAGTTACCTGCCAGATCACGCTTTTGACGCCTTCGGTGGGCAGCAAGGGCTATGAGGAGCCGTTCCGGCAGGGGCTGGCGCTGGCTTCGGTGGGCGGTGTGCCCATCGAGGATTATCAGTTGGACGGCAACCACATTGTGGCCACCGCGCACCAGCAGCCGTGGAAGCGGCAGTGGAATATGCTGTTGGGGTACGCGGCTTTCTACAACCCGCTGAATGCCGTGCGGGCCCTGCTGACCTTCGACAGTCTGTGGAAGCAGCGGGTGGTGATGCAGATGTTCGGCATGGTGGGCCTGGCCAAGTCGATTTGGAACACGCGCCAATGGCTGAGCCGGCTGTTCTGGGGCCAGATCGAACGGCACCATTGCGAGCCGCAGCCCAAGTTCACTCTGGTGGCCCCGCCGGCATCTCGGGTGCCGCCGCCAAAAGGGTTGGAATCTGGCCGGCCGCTCCCTGTGCTTGGCCGCATCTGAGGTTGCATGATGAGGGGGTAGAAAGCCTGCGTGGCTGAGTATCAGGAAGCCTGGCCATGAGCCAACCGCCGGCTGCCGGAGAGCATCGCGCGGGGCTTGGCGTGATGCTCGTGGCTGTGGGTTTTCCCTCGCTTTTGACGTGGGGGTACTTCGTCGCGCTGGCCGATGCACCTGCTGCGGCGCGTCTGGCCGTGTACACACTCGGCAAAATGTTCCAATTCGCGTTGCCGCTGGCGTGGTGGCTCTGCGAGGCGGGCAGGCGGCAGTTGGTCCGCGGTACCTCCGAGCGGCCCAAAGATGGCGTCCAGGCGGCATGGGGGTTCGCTGTGGGTGCCGCGATGTTTGCCGGCATGTTGGGCGTGTACTACGGGGTGCTTCGGCCTTGGGGCTGGTTGGCCGGGGCCGAGGTGGCCGTGCACCGCAAGCTGACGGGCTTTGGCGTGACTGGCTCTTGGAGTTTTCTGGCACTGGCGAGTTTCTACGCGGTGGTGCACGCCGGCCTGGAGGAATATTACTGGCGCTGGTTCGTGTTCGGGCAGTTACGAGACCGTATGGCGTTGCCGTGGGCCCTGGCGATATCCAGCGTGGCTTTTGCGGCCCACCACGTGATACTCTTGAAGGTGTACGTAGGCATGGGGCTATTGGGAATCGCGGGGGCGTTGGCTGTGGCGGCGGCTGGTGGCGTGTGGGCTTGGATGTACCACCGGAGCGGCTCGCTTGTAGGCCCCTGGGCCAGTCATATTCTGGCCGATGCCGCCATCTTCGTTGTGGCGTGGGATTTGGCTGGACCCGTGCTGGCCAAATAAGGCCGGGCTGGCCAGATAACTCCGGAGCGGGCCGCATAAGGCGGGGCGAGAGCCGGCGTCGGGCGGGGACGCAAGGTCCAGACAATCCCGCCTCGGTGTGCCGCCGGCCCAGCATGGGATGGGGTCGAGCCGGCTCCGCCGGCATCGCCTATTGGCTTTCCAGCAGCGATAACAGCTCAAGCGGCTGTGCGATGAGCTTCTGGGCACCGCTTGCCCGGAGTTCCTCGGCTGGCCGAAACCCCCAAAGGGCCCCTACGGGATACATGCCGGCCGCCGTGGCGGTTTGCATATCGGTATTGGTGTCGCCCAGATACACGATCTGCGGGGGAGGCACCTTCAAGAGCTGGGCGATGCAGCGGGCGGCCGCCGGGTGGGGTTTCGGCGGGAACTGACCACCGGCCCCTACGACCGCGTCGAATCGCCATCGCCCCAACAGGCGCTGGACGCACAATTGCGTGAAATCCTGGGGCTTGTTGGAGAGTACCGCCATAGGAATGCCCCGCGACGCCAGTTGGTCCAAGAGTTCCGAGACTCCGGCATACGGCCGGGTCTTGCAGTCCCAACACCGCGCGTATTCCTGGCGGATACGCTCCACGCAGCGGGCCACCAGTTCAGGGTCATGCGGACCTGGCCCCAATGCGCGCCGGGCAAGCTGCTCCATCCCGTCGCCGATGAAGTACTTGAAGGCCTCGACTGGGTGCGGGGGGAACCCCAGTTGGGCAAGCGCGGCATTGGTGGCATCGGCCACGTCGGCCAGCGTGTCGAGGAGCGTTCCGTCCAGATCGAAGAGCACTGCCGAGAAAGGCATACCGGCTTTCTATTTGGCGGGTGAAGCTTGCCGCCGCAGATGTTTGTCGAACCAGTCTGCGATGGTGGTCATGTCGGCCGCCAGATTGGGCCAGCCGTGGGCCTGGCCCTTTTTGACCACCAGCTCAGCGGGGACTCCGGCTTCCTTCAATCGGGCGATGATTCGCTCGGCCTGCTGGATGGGCACTAGTTTGTCGGCGTCACCGTGGATGATCAGAGTGGGCGGGTCATCCTTTGTGACATGGTAGTAAGGCGAAATGGCCCGACCGATCTCCAGCAGCCGCTGCCGGTCGGTAATGGGCACGTAACTGCGGGTCTTGGGATCCAGCTCGCGGAAGTCGAAGGGGGCTTTGAATCCCGAAAGCACTTTGTCGCCCAGGACGACATTCCCTTCGCTGCCGTAGTTAAGGAAGTCGGTGGGGGGAAAGAAGCAGGCCACGGCTTGGACGCGGCTGGAGGTGCGGTCCACCGGATCCGCCGCCTTGGGGTTGCCGGCATCGCCCGCCATGCCCAGCATCAACGAAAGATGCCCGCCGGCCGAGCCGCCGGTTACGCCAATCCGGTCGGGGTCGATGCCGTACTGTTTGGCATGGAAGCGGATGAAGCGGACGGCGCGGTTCATATCGGCGACGGCATCGGGGATGGTGTACCGAGGCTGGCTGCCATGCACCACGGCGAAGACCGTATAACCGCGGTCCAGCAGGGCGGCGACCGCGGCCGGCCGGATCGCCTCGTGGGACGAAAACCACCCGCCGCTGACCGCCCACACCACGCCCAGGCCGTTGGGCTTTCGGGGCGTGAGGATGTCCATGGTCAGAGCCATGCCGTCTTTGCGCCCGTAGATGACTTCTTTGCGGGTGAAGCCCTCGGACTCGGCAGCGAGGAGCCCGGGGCCACCCAAAGCGCAAAGCAGAGCAGTTAGCAGCCATTGACGGCGGTTGATCTTAGGCATCGGTGTCTCCCATGCGGTTTTGGCGGGAAGGATTCGGCCGGGTGAGGAAACGCCGGCGACTCTTCCCGCAGCCCGGCGCAGCCCTAGTATACCGCCCCCGCCGGGGCGTGCCCACAGCCTGGCGGGGAGTTGCAGGCCACAAACCCTTGGGGTTATCCCACCGGTGTTGGCGGCTAGGCACAGCGAAACGTCATCCGGGGGTGCGCATGGCCACGGCCTCGAAGACCCGGCCCCGGCGCACGCGCCGCACGACGAACTTTACTCCTGACTCGATATGTTCATCCCCCACGCGGGGCGTGCGCCCCAGGCACCGCGTCAGCCATGCGGAGACAGTCCCCTGAGCGTCCCCTAGGGGTATTTCCAAGCGGGCCGCCAGTTCCTTGACCGGCAGCCCACCTCCGATCATCCACGTGCCTCCCGAAAGGGAATGAAACATGCGGGGGAGCCGGTCGAACTCGTCCTCCAATTCGCCTACCAGTTCCTCGATGAGGTCTTCAAGGGTCACAAGGCCCAATGTCTTTCCCGAGGCATCGCGGACGATGGCGATGTGGATATGCTGGCTGACGAACGCGCGGAGGAGGTCGGCGGCCGACTCCTCGGGCGCCACGAAATGGATGGGCCGGATCACTCCCTGCAATCGCCAATCGTTGGGATTGGTCCGCATGTAATACACCAGTTCCTTGAAGTTCACGTAGCCGACTACACGGTGGGGGTCGCCTTGTTCGCAGACGGGGTAGCGGGTGTGGGCATCGATGTGGGCGGTCAGCAGGGCGTCGGCCAGCGTCTGCGACGTAGAGAGGAAAGCAATCTGCTCGGTGGGAAGCATGACGTCGCGTGCCCGAAGTTCCGCCAGGCGCGTAGCGGTAACAATGATCCGTTCCTGTTGGGGCCCGATCTGATTGGCCAGGCGTGCAAGCCCGGCCAGCACCGTGATCTCTTCGATGGTGGCGGGCATGCGGCCGGGTGCCGGCGCTGTTTCAAAAGGCCGATTCACCCAGTGGATCATCCGCAGCACGGGCCGAAGGAGCCACGCGGCCAAGTGCAAGGGGCGGGCGATCATCACGGCCAGCTCCCGATTGAATCGCACCCCCAGCGTCTTGGGCAGCACCTCGGTGAATTGGAGCATTACATAGGTAAAGAACAACGAAAAAAGCCACAACCATTGGCGGCCGAAAACTTTGTCGAACTGAGCCCCTGCCACCGCTGCCCCGATGGTGTGGGCCGCGGTGTTCAGCAGCAGGATCGTGGCGATGGGCGCCTGAATCTCGGCCTTGAACCGGCGCCAGAGAGCCCCCACGTCGGCTCGCCGCTGGGCGATTTGGGCCACCTGGCTGGGGGTCAGGCTCAGAAGCGTAGCCTCGGCCAGCGAACAGATGAACGAAACACCCAGCGCTACTGCCAGCGCTGCCACAAACAAAGCCATCGCACACTCCCTTCGGGTAGCTCGATTTTTGGGCGAAACGGCCGCCGGCTATCCCCCGCCAGCCGTGCGCGACCCACCCGAAACGTATCCTACGGTGCTCAGGCCTGGATGTCGATTCGCCCGCCGTGCGGGCCGAGCTCCCGTCCTCAAGAGCGGCTTTCCAACGCGGTAGGCGAATGGTATCCCCAGGGTTGCGTATCCGCGGGCAGACAGAACGGGCGCCCGGCAAGGCGCAGCCCGGCGGGCGGCTGGCGAAAGGCCAACGCGCAGCTCAATCGGGCAGGGGCTTGCCCTTGGTCTCAGGGGTGAACCAGATCAACACCATGCCCACGACGTAGATGAGGGTGATCATCGCGCCGGCGTCGGCGTAATTGCCGCCCAGCATTTGAACCAACTGGCCCATCTGGAGCGAGCCGACCGCCGCGAGTATTCGTCCGAAATTGAAACTCAACCCCTGGCCGGTGGCCCGCACCCGTGTGGGAAACAGCTCTGGCAGGTACAGGGGGAGCCAGCCGTAAAAAGCGGCCGTCACCGCGCAAACCACACCGCAGACCGCGTAGAACTGCTTGTCGGCCAGGGTAAGATAGCGGAACAAGTAGGCGCACGACAAAAGCGCCAGCAGGCAGAGGAGGAAATACACCGGCCTGCGCCCCCATACGCCGCTGGCGATGGCTGCCACGTAACAACCGATGATGGCTCCCACCGCCAGGATGATCTGCACGCCGGCTTTAGCGCGGGCAGCCTGCTTGCCGATCTCCGACCATACGGCCGGTGCCAATTTGTCCTGGGCTTCTTTCAGCCGGGGGCCCAACTCATGCTTGGGGACGTGCGTAAGGTCCATCCCCGGCAGGTGCTGTTCGACCAACTGGGCCTGCCGCATCTGCTCGACCCACAGGGGGATCCAGCCGGAGACGGCCGCCCACGTGCCGATCAGGGGAATGGCCGAAAACACAATGGCCAGAATGGTGCGGATGCGCAGCTCCGGTGAAAAGATTTCGCGGACGCTGCGGGTGCCGGTGGTCGAGCCGATGACGAACATAACTCCGGCCGCGATCCACATGGCCGGGTTGTCCAGCAACACCGCTCCGGCCGCCAGGAGCAGCAGCCCGGGCAAGAGTCCGCCGGCCAGCGGTTGGCGGGCTGCCAGATTGCCGAGCACGCCGGCACCCAAGAGAGCCAGACAGGTGGCCAGGGCCATGGCGTGCTGGAGCCAGGCGAGGCCGGAAAGGTTCCAGTTGGTCAACTGCCGCATCCAGGTGGCGAAGAAGCCGGGGCCTGCCAGACGTTGGCCTGCGGAGAAGACCGCCCCGACCAGCACAAGGCCCAGCAGCACCAAGGCCGAATGGGCGAAACTTGCGGCTGCCGGTGTTTCCGCGAGGGTGCTGGCCCGCTGCCGGGCCGCTTTCCAGCGCTCCGATTCGGGCACGAACAGGGTGACCAGCAAGGCTAGGACTGCGGGCGAGGCGCCGACCAGCATCAGCCACCGCCAGGAATCGGCCCGCACCGGAAACAGATAAGCCACGATGCCGATGAACAAGAAGCCGAAGTTGGCTGCCGAGCCGATCGTCCCGGCCAGTTTAGGCCGATGCCGTTCGGGCCAGCATTCGACCACGAGGGCCACGGCCACGGCCCATTCGCCCCCCATTCCCAAGGAGGCGATGAAGCGGAACAGGGCCAGATGCCAGGCCTGGGTAGCCCAAAAGCCCGCCCCGGTAAACAGCGAGTAGGTGAGGATGGCCAGCACCATGCCTCGCACCCGGCCGATGCGGTCGCCCAGCCATCCGAACACCAGTCCCCCCATGGCGGCCCCCAATAGAAAACACGCCACGATGATGCCGTTCCACCACCCCACCTCGGCATCGCCCATGTCGCGGAGCAGTTCTTGAAGGGCCGGGCGCGCTACCAATGGAAACAGGCCTATCTCTACCCCGTCGAACATCCACCCTAAAAACGCAGCCGCCAAGACGACCCACTGCGATCGGCCCAGTTCCTGAACCGCTCCGGGCGGGGCGACCGATGCCCCGGAAGCCAACGCCCCGTTTCGACTCGGATCGCTCGGCGCTGCGCTCATGCCAACCTCCCATCTGGATTCGTGGGAACCCTACGGCGGCGACCTCCGCCCAGTCGCAAGGCGGGCCGCATCTTAACACCGCCTCGTCCCGACGGCAACCGTTCGCTGCGGCCAAAACCCGCGCGGCCGTCTCGCTTCGCTGGCAAAAACCCAGTATGCTGAGTTAGCTGCTCGCCGGGCTGCGATGTGGCGACGGGCGGTTTATGCTCCTGCACTATCTGGAAAGGGTCGATGATGCCACGCTACCCTCGCCGCCAGTTCCTTGGAATTGCTGCTGCCGCCCTCGCACAAACACGGTTTCCTTTACCGGAATCGCGGGCTGGGGATGAGGCTGCGGCCAAGACCGCTCCCCGTCCGTTCCGCTACGCCATCTGCAACGAAACCTTCGAGGGGTGGCCCCTGGAGCGAGCCTGCGCGTTTGCCGCCGAGTGCGGCTACGCAGGGCTGGAGTTGGCCCCCTTCACCTTGGCCAACCGTGTGACCGATGTCCCCACCCAGCGCCGTTCGGCCATTCGCCGCACTATCGAGAAGGCGGGGTTGGTGGCCGTAGGTCTGCATTGGCTCCTGGCCAAGACTACCGGGTACCATTTGACCAGTCCTGACGTAGAGGTCCGGCGGCGGACGGCAGAATATCTGGCCGAGTTGGCCCGCTTCTGTGCGGATGTAGGGGGGCAGGTGCTGGTCTTTGGTTCTCCCAAGCAGCGGGACTTGCTGCCGGGCGTAACCCCCGAAGAAGCCATGGGCTTTGCTACCGAGGTGATCCGCCGCATCCTGCCGGCGCTGGAGAAGACGCGAGTCGTCCTGGCTATCGAGCCCTTGGCTCCCGAGACCACGACCTTTATCACAACCGCCGAGCAAGGCATGGAGTTGGTGCGGCGCGTGGACTCCCCCTGGTGCTGTTTGCACTTGGACTGCCGTGCAATGGCCTCCGAAACAGTCCCAATTCCCGAACTGCTCCGCCGCCACCGCCGGCACCTGGTCCATTTTCACGCGAACGACCCCAGCGGGCAGGGGCCGGGGTTCGGCAAGCTGGATTTCGTTCCTATCCTGCGGGCGCTGCGGGAAATCGAGTATCGGGGGTGGATTTCCGTAGAGGTGTTCGATCTGAAGCCGGGGGTGGAACGGACCGCTCGCCAGAGCATCGGGTATCTTAAGCGCTGCGCATCTCAGCTATAGCCCGGCCAGCGCGATACAATTATAAAAAGCGGGCTTGGCTTCGCGGCGGCGTGCGATCTCGGCTGGGCAATGCTGGAGAAGCTAATCCGCAGGTCCCCTTGACGAGGTGGCATGGAATCTTCTGAACTCGCACAACGCTTGTTGGACTTCGTGCGGCGGCCTGAGTACCGCCCCATGAAGCCTCGCATGATCGCCCGGCGCTTGGGGCTGGAGGACGAGGCGGCAGCGGAACTCAAGAAAGTCATCAAGCAACTGGCGGCTCGAGGGCAGTTGCGTTATGGGGCTGGCCATCTGGTGTACTGGGTCCCGCCCGGGCCCCGGCCTCACCACATCGTGGGGGTGTTCCGGCGGACCGAAGCGGGGCACGGCTTTGTGCGTCCTCAGGAGACGTCGCAAGATGGCCGGGGCGCGGGCGACATCTTCATCCCGTATGAAAAGACCAGCGACGCCTCGACGGGCGACACCGTGGCCGTGCGCCTGTTGCCGTCGCGCGGCGATTTGGGGCCGCGGGGGGAAGTCGTGGAAGTGCTGCGCCGGGAGACGCATCGGTTTGTCGGGACGTACACGGACTCGGCCGGCGGCCCGATGGTGCAGATCGACGGCAACCTCTTTACCGCTCCGATCCAGGTGGGCGACCCCGGCGCGCGGCGCCTGCAAAGCGGCGATAAAGTGGTCGTGGAAATGGTCCGCTTCCCCACGCCCTGGCGATGGGGGGAAGGCGTGGTGGTGGAGGTGTTGGGCCCGCCCGGCAAGCCCGGCGTCGATACGCTGATGATCCTCCGCGAATTCGATCTGCCCGAGCGGTTCGCCGAGGACGCGCTGGAAGAAGCCCGGCGGCAGGCCGAAGCCTTCGATGATTCCGACCTTGGGGGCCGCCTGGACCTGACCGGGCTGACCACCATCACCATCGACCCGGCGGATGCCCGCGACTACGACGACGCGGTTTCGCTGGAGCGGCTGGAGCGGGGGCATTGGCGTCTGGGCGTGCATATTGCCGATGTGGCCCATTTTGTGAAGCCCGGCACCCCGTTGGACCGCGAGGCCCGGCACCGGGCCACCAGCGTGTATCTGCCGGATCGGGTGGTCCCCATGCTGCCCGAGACCATTTCCAACGCCCTGGCCAGCCTCCAGCCCCATAAACTCCGTTACACCAAGACGGTGTTCCTGGAGTTTACCGAGGAGGGGGTGCCGGTTCACATGGAGGTGCACCGGTCGGCCATCCGCAGCCACAAGCGACTGGCATATGACGAGGTGGATGCGTTCTTTGCCGAACCGGAGCCCTGGCGGCGCCGGTGGGGAGCCGGGCTGTGCGATCTGTTGTTGCAGATGCGGGATCTGGCGAGGCGACTGCGGCGCCGGCGGGCCGCCCACGGAATGCTGGAGATGCACATCCCTGAGGTGCAGGTGGACTTGGACCGGCAAGGGCGGGTTACCGGGGCGCACGTGGTGCCGCACACCGAAAGCCGCAAGATGATCGAGGAGTTCATGGTGGCGGCCAACCAGGCCGTGGCCGAGTGGCTCCACCGCCGCGGCATCCTCTTTTTGCGGCGTGTGCATCGGCCCCCGTCGCTCTTCAAGCTGAAGGCCTTGCGCGAGTTTGTGGCCGAGCTGCGCCTGCCCAACGCAGGTGGCAGCCTGGAAGGCCGGGGCTGGCTCCAGCAGTTGCTGGACCGGACAGCCGGCCGGCCAGAAGAACAGGCGGTGCACTTTGCCGTGCTCCGGGCGATGCAGCGGGCGGTGTACAGCCCCGAGGAAGAAGGCCATTACGCCCTGGCCACCGACTGCTACTGCCACTTCACCTCGCCCATCCGCCGCTATCCAGACCTGACGGTGCATCGGCTGGTGGACGAGGTATTAGCCGGCCGAAAGCCCCGCACCGACCCCACGGAGCTTCTCGTTCTGGGCGACCACTGTTCCCAGCGGGAGCAGCGGGCCGAAGCCGCCGAACGCGAACTCACCCGCCTCAAGCTGTTGGCCTACTTCAGCTCTCGCATCGGGGAAGAGATGGATGCAGTCATCACCGGCGTGGAGCCTTTCGGCATGTTCGTCCAGGGGCTTCGCCTGCCCGCCGAAGGCCTGATCCATATCGACTCGCTGACCGACGACTATTATCGCTTCGACCGTGCCGGCCATACGCTGACCGGGTACCGCCATGGCAATACCTATCGGTTGGGCGATGTAGTGCGCGTGGCTGTGGCCCATGTGGACCTGGACCGGCGGGAGCTGGATTTCCGCTTGGTGGAGCGGGCCAAAAGCGACAAGGCCCGTCCACAGCGCCCGGAAATCCCTCGGCGCCACCGGCGGCGGCCTGGCCGCTGAGAATCGCCTCATGCCAGCCCGCCGCAAAGCAAGCCGCAGCCCTACGCTGCCGGCTTCCCCCAAGCGCAAAACCCGCCTTGTCTGTCAAAAACCCAGGCTGGCCCTTGCCCGCTGGCCGCCCGCTCGTGCAAGGCTAACCCATGGTGCGCCGGAAGCGAGAACTCAAGGGCTAAACCTGGTCCGGCACGATGAACGGCGGGCGATAGGGGCGGGTGAGCAGCTTATCGGCCTCGGGGTCGTTCACAAATCGTTCGCGCTGGGGATCGAAGGTCAGTGTTCGGCCGGTGCGGTAGGCAATGTTGGCCAGGTGACACAACGCCGAGCTATAGTGCCCCTCTTCGATCTCGGCGGTCAGGTGCTTGGGATTGCGGCTTCGCACCGCTTGCAGCCAGTTGCGGAAATGGTCGGTATCCATCATGGGATTGCCCGGCACGCTGGCGCTGGGGCCGGGCTTGCGGTTCGGGCCCAAAAAGACGTAGTAGCTCGAATAGTCGGGGATGATCATGTACCCTTCGGTCCCCAAGAAGATCACGCCCACCACATTCTGATGGTCCACGAAGGGATACTCGATTCCCATGCCTGCTTCGGAGTTCGTGTACCAGTTGCGGGTCTCGAACGTGACCAGCAGGCGCCGGCCAGCGAATTTGCAAGCGAAGACCTGGTTGGTGGGCGTATCTTCATTGTCGTCGTGGACCAGGTTGCCGCCCATCGACTGGACCTGGGTGGGATGCGTGTCGAGTTTCAGCCCCCAGCGGATGATGTCCAACTGGTGCACCCCCTGGTCGCCGATTTCGCCGTTGCCGTATTCCTTGAGAAATCGCCAGCGATAGACGGCCAGTTTGTTATAGGGGGCCAAAGGGGCCGGCCCCAGCCACAGGTCCCAGTGCATCCCGGGGGGTGGGGGACCGAATTCGTTGCGGCCGCCGGCACGCCGCTTGAAGGCGATGCCCCGCGCCAGGTATACCCGGCCGATAACCCCCTGATGGAGTCTCTCGATCCCTTCGCGGATCTTGGGGCTGGAGCGGCACTGGGTCCCGTGCTGGACAATCCGCCCATACTTGCGGGCCGCTTCGACCATCTTCCGCCCCTCGAAAATATTGTGCGAACCTGGCTTCTCCACATATACGTCCTTGCCCGCCTGGCAGGCCCAAATGGTCTCCAGGGCGTGCCAATGGTTGGGCGTGGCCAGGGACACAGCATCGATCGACTTGTCGTCCAGCAGCTTTCGTTCATCGAAGAACGTTGCCGGCCGCTTGCCGGTCCGCTGCTGGACTTCGGCGGCGGCTTGGGCAGTGCGGTTTTCATCGCAGTCGCACAGAGCGGCGATCTCCACGTTTTGTTCCTTGGCCAGCTCAATCAACGCCCCGCAATGCGAGACCCGGCCCCGGCCTCCCAGTCCGATCACCGCCACCCGAATCCGGTCGTTGGCACTGGCACTGCGGGATGCGACTGCCGGCACCGCGACCGCACTGGCGGCTGCTACGCCCGAAGCCGCAAGAAACCGGCGACGATTCGAAACGCGCATATTCCTACTCCTCGCAAAAGATTGCCATTGCCCAACTGACGGCCAGCATGGGAAAAACCGCATGGCCCCGCAAGCACCGCCGATTCTAGCCCGGCGCGAACACGCCATCAAGGCACCGCGGACCACGCTCCCAAAAGCACGCGCCCCGAGGGGATGATGGAGCGATTTTCAGTGCCCCGGCCGCCATAACGGAATTTGCCGAGGCAAGGTACGCTGGCCACTGCCTTTCGGCTTGGTGCCCTCGGAAAGATAGCCTTTGGCACACGCCACAACGGCACGGCGCAGCAGGACACCGGGCCAATAGGCCTAACCGCTGGAGGCTTGGGTTTTCCGCCGCGCCGTTGTCAGGGTTGGCTTCCGCCGTGCCTGCCGTGCTTTTGACCCCGGCGCTTTGCTGCCTGCAGTGTTAGGGTTCGGGAGACGATTCCGCGTGGGGCAATTGGGTGCCGGGTTCCGGATCTACGGGTTGCGGCCGCTCATAGGGGATGCCATATTTTTCGTCCAGCCAACGGCCCAGGTCGATGAGTTTGCAGCGGCGGCTGCAAAAGGGCATGGCGGGGCTTTGCTCGGGATCGAAGGATTTGCCACAGATAGGGCACCTAAGAAGCGAGGTCACGACACAGCTCCCGCGGTATTCAGGAAGCGGCCGTGGCGGACGGGCTCTTGGTTTTGCTCTCGCCGGTGGTTTTTCCGTCGGCTTTGCCATTGCCCGCGCTTTTCTCGGCGGCGGCCGCCTTCTTGTAGGACTCGCTTCGGTAGTCGGTCTTGTAAAAGCCGGAGCCCTTGAACACGATGGCCGCCCCGGGGCCGATCAGCCGCCGGAGCTTATTCTTGCCGCACTCGGGGCACTGCTTTTCGGGCTCGGCGGTGATGGACTGGAACAGCTCGAATTGATGCTGACAGGCGTCGCACACGTATTCGTAGGTCGGCATCAAACAAGTCCTCCGTAGAAGTTGCGATGGGGTTACATGGAATTGACCGAAATGCCCCGGAAGGCACCGGGTGCTGCGACCGGGTGGCCGACACCATCACGGCGGTGCGGTGGAAACAATCACCTGACTGGGCCGGACCACCCGGTCGTGCAGCGTAAACCCGGTTCGGATCACCTGAAGCACGGTGTTGGGGGGGAATTCGCTGGAGGGCTGTTGCATCAGCGCCTCGTGGTAGTTGGGGTCGAAAGGCTGGTGCAGGGCATCGATCGGTTTGCAATGGTATTTAGCAAGCACCGATTCGAACTTGCGGGCCACCAGTTCGACCCCTTCGCGTAACGAAGCCGCATCGCCGCCGGGCGAGGAATCGATGGCCCGGCGCAAGTCGTCCAGCACGGGCAGCAGATCCCGCACCAAGGGCAGCAAGGCGTAGCGGCGCTCCTCTTCGATAGTGCGGTCGGCCCGTTTGCGGTAGTTATCCAGTTCGGCCAGGCTGCGCAGCGCGCGGTCTTTGGCCTGATCCAGTTCGGTGCGAAGCCGGGCGATTTCCTCGTCGCGGCGGGCGATTTCCGCATCCCGGGCCGCTGGAATCTCGGCACCGCCAGCCGGGGGCGCCGTACCGATGCCGGCCTGGGCTTCGGCCGTTCCGGCCTGGGACGCCGCCTGGTCGGCTGTCGGCTCGGCGGCTGCGGGATGCACCGCCTTTTCAGACTCATGGTTATCTGCCATACGCTCACCTCCGTCGGCCCGCGCCGGCTAACCGGCTTGGAAGTATTCCTTGAGTTTTCCGAAGAAGGATTTGCGCTCCGGCCCTACATGCCGATTCTCCAATTCTGCCAACTCCCGGAGCAGTCGTTCGTGTTCGGGGGTGAGGCGCTGAGGGACTTCGATTTTGACTTCGACAATCAGGTTGCCTCGCCCGCGCCGCCGGGGATCCGGCATGCCCAACCCTTTGAGGGTAAACTGCGTTCCGCTTTGCGTGCCGCGCGGGATTTCCAGCTCGCGCGGCCCATCGAGAGTCGGCACTTCGATGGTGGCTCCCAGGGCGGCCTGGGGATAACTGATGGGCACTTCGCACAGCAAGTGGCTGCCCTGGCGGCGAAACAGCGGGTGCGGCCGGATCCGGATAGCGCACAGGCAATCGCCCCGGGGCCCGCCGTCCGGACTGGGCTCCCCCTCGCCGGGAATATGCACCTGCATCTGGTTGTCCACACCGGCCGGAATGGTGACCTCGCGGGAAACCTCGCGGAACACCAAGCCCTCGCCGCGGCAAGTGGGGCACGTTTCGCGGATGACCGCCCCCGCGCCCCGGCAGGCGGGGCAGGTGGTCTGGATGGAAAAAATGCCCGAGGACTGCACCACCTGGCCTCGGCCGCCGCAGTAGCGACACACCTCGGGCCGGGTACCCGGCTTGGCACCGCTGCCGTCGCATGTGGGGCAGTATTCGCGCCGCCGGAAGGTGATGGTCTTTTTGGTCTCGCGTGCCGCTTCCTCCAGCGACAGCTCGACCTCGCAATGGACGTCCGCCCCTTTGTGCGGCCGGCGGCGGCGTGAGCGACCAGTGCCGAACAGCCCCTCGAACAGGCTGTCGCCGAAAATATCTCCGAACGCCTGGAAAATATCGTTGATGTCGTGGAACTGTGGCCCGACGCCCCGCCCCTCCAGACCGGCGTGCCCATAGCGGTCGTAGATCGCCCGCTTCTCGGGATCGTTAAGGACCTCGAAGGCCTCGGCGGCCTCTTTGAATTTGGCGACCGCCTCTTCGTCGCCCGGGTTGCGGTCGGGGTGGTATTTCAGGGCGAGTTTGCGGTACGCCTCGGCAATCTGCTTTTCCGAGGCGTTGCGGTCCACGCCCAAGACCTCGTAGTAATCGCGTTTGCCAGCCATGGTCGGCATGGTTGAAGTGCGGGCTCCGGCTCGAACCACCCAATTCTACCGCAGGTTTCCCTTGGCTGGCATGGCAAAATGGACTCTGCCCCCTCGCCATTGGGGCAACGGACTCGCCGGGCAGTGCCCCGGCGAGTCCGGGCCGCAAGCGATAGGGAGTGAGGCCGGTCAGCGAACCGCGCCCTCCACGGCGGGTTGCTTCTTCTTGTCCTCCTTGGGGATGTCGGTAACCAACGTCTCGGTGGTCAACATCAGGCCGGCGATGCTGGCAGCGTTCTCCAGGGCCGTGCGCACCACCTTCAAGGGGTCGATGATCCCCGCCTTATACATATCCACGTATTTGCCCGTGTTGGCGTCGAAGCCGACGTTGACCGGCTTTTCGGCGACCTCGTCGGCGACCACCGCCCCGTCGGCGCCGGAGTTTTCCGCGATTTGGCGCAAGGGGGCGGACAGCACCTTAAGGATGATGTCCACGCCGATCTTCTCGTCGCCGCGGGCATTGGCGCGAACCTTTTCCACCGCCTCGCGGCAGCGGAGCAGGGCCACGCCGCCGCCGGGAAGGATCCCCTCCTCAGCCGCCGCGCGCGTGGCGTGCAAGGCATCCTCGATCCGCCCCTTGGTCTGCTTCATCTCCGCTTCGGTGCTGGCACCCACGCTGACCACTGCCACGCCGCCGGCCAGCTTGGCCAGACGCTCCTGATACTTCTCGCGGTCGTAATCGCTGTCGGTCTCCTCGATCATTTTGCGGAGCTGATCGATGCGGGCCTTGATGTCGGCCTGCTTGCCTCCGCCCTCGACGATCGTGGTCTTGTCCTTATCGACCGTGATCTTCTTGGCCTTGCCCAGATGCTCCAGGGTGACGTTCTCCAGCTTCATGCCCAGGTCTTCGCTGATCAGCGTGCCGCCGGTGAGGATGGCGATATCCTGAAGCATGGCCTTGCGCCGGTCACCGAAGCCGGGGGCCTTGACCGCACAGCAGTTCAACACCCCGCGGAGCTTGTTGACCACCAGCATGGTGAGGGCTTCGCCCTCCACATCTTCCGCGATGATCAACAGGGGCTTGCCCGCCTGCGCGACCCGCTCCAGCAGCGGAATCAGGTCGCGGATGTTGGAGATCTTCTTCTCGTGGATGAGAATCAGCGCGTCTTCCAGCAGGCAATCCATTTCGGGGGCGCGGTTGATGAAGTACGGGGACAGATACCCCTTGTCGAACTGCATGCCTTCGACCACCTTGTAGGTCGTCTCGGCCGACTTGCCCTCCTCGACCGTGATCACGCCGTCGCTGCCGACCTTTTCCATGGCTTCGGCCAGCAGGTCGCCGATCTTGCGGTCGTTATTGGCGCTGATCGCGCCGACCTGAGCGATTTCCTCTTTGCTGGTGACGCGCTTGGCCATGGAGACGAGGTGCTCGACGGCCGCCTCCACGGCCTTTTCGATCCCGCGGCGGATAGCCGTCGGATTGCTGCCCGCAGTGATATTCCGCAGGCCTTCTTTGAAGATCGCGCGGGCCAGCACGATGGCCGTGGTGGTCCCGTCGCCCGCCACGTCCGAGGTTTTGGAGGCTACCTCGTTGACCAGTTTGGCCCCGAGGTTTTCGAACTTGTCCTCCAGCTCGATCTCTTTGCTGACGGTCACTCCGTCCTTGGTGACGGCCGGCCCGCCGTAGGACTTGCCAAGGATGACGTTACGGCCGGTGGGTCCCATGGTGATGGCGACCGCGTCGGCCAGTTTCTCCACGCCCTTGAGCATTTTGGCCCGGGCGGTGTCCTCGAAAAGCAGTTGCTTAGGCACGTCAGGGGTTCCTCCTGGCTTGGGGTGGTTGTCGGATCAGAGGCTTTGGCTACTTGATGATCTTGGCCAGTACATCGCTCTCGCGAAGGATTTTCACCTCCTTGCCGTCGATCTCGATGTCCGTCCCGGAGTACTTGCCGTAGATCACTTCGTCGCCGACGGCCACCGACATGGGGCTGCGCTCGCCGTTGTCCAGCAGCTTGCCGGGGCCCACCGCCAGCACCGTGCCCCGCTGGGGCTTTTCCTTGGCGGTGTCGGGCAGCACGATGCCGCCGGGCGTCTTCTCTTCGGCCTCGACCGGCTCGACCACGATCCGTTCATCCAAGGGCTTGAGATTGATATTGGCCATGACTCGGCTCCTCTTGGTCTAAATGGTCCTCGATAATGACTTCCAAAAGTACGGTGGTTACAGTTTCGCGGACGCCGCACGGGATTGGGGGCGGCTCTAGCGGCTGGCCGGTCCGAACAAGCCCCGGCGGGCCGCGGCATGACCCTTAGAACTCGCCCATGCCTTCCGGCCCGTGACCCCGCCCATGCTTGTCCGTCTCCTCCTTGGGAATCTCGGTGACCAGGCAGGAGGTGGTGAGCAAAAGCGAGGCCACGCTGGCGGCGTTCTGCAAGGCCACGCGCACCACCTTGGCCGGATCGATGATTCCCGCCTCGACCAGGTCGCAGTAGCGGTCCTTTTCCGCGTCGTAGCCTTCGTTCTTGTTCTTGGCGTTCCGCACGCGGTTGACCACTACCGAGCCGTCTTGGCCGGCGTTTTCCGCGATGGCATACAGCGGCAGCTCCAAGGCCCGCTTGACGATCTGGGCTCCCAGGGCCTCGCTGCCATTGAGTTCGAGCTTGTCGATGGCCTTGGCGCACCGCAGCAGGGCCACGCCGCCGCCCGGCACGATGCCCTCCTCCAAGGCGGCCTTGGTAGCCGCGCGGGCATCCTCGAGAAGGAATTTCCGCTCCTTCATTTCGGTCTCGGTGGCGGCGCCCACCCGGATCTGCGCTACACCGCCGGAGAGCTTGGCCAGCCGCTCCTGGAGCTTTTCGCGGTCGTAGTCGCTGGTGGTGGTTTCGATCTCGGCGCGGATCTGGTTGGCCCGGCCCTCGATAGCCGCCTTATCGCCCGCCCCGCCTACGATCGTCGTGTTATCGGCATCGACGATGACCTTCTTGGCCACGCCCAGGTCCGACAGCTTCACCGACTCCAGATTGATGCCCAGGTCCTTGAAGATGGGCTGGGCGCCGGTGAGCACCGCGATGTCGCCCAGCATCGCCTTGCGGCGATCCCCATAGCCGGGGGCTTTGACCGCGCAACAGCTCAGGATGCCCCGCATCTTGTTGACCACCAGCGTGGCCAGGGCCTCGCCCTCGACCTCCTCGGCGATGACCAAAAGCGGCTTGCCCGAGCGGCTGACGGCTTCCAACAGCGGCACAAGGTTGCGGGCGTTGGAGATTTTCTCTTCGTGGACCAGGATGTAGCAGTTCTCCAGTTCCACGAGCTGCTCGTCCTGGTTGGTGACGAAGTGCGGCGAGAGGAAACCGCGGTCGAACTGCATCCCTTCGACGACCTCTACCTCCGTTTCGGCCCCGCGACCTTCTTCGACAGTAATCACGCCGTTCTTGCCCACCCGGAGGAAGGCATCGGCCAGCACTTGGCCGATGGACGGATCCCCGTTGGCCGCGATCGTGGCCACCTGGGTAATCTCCTTCTTGCTCTTCTCGTCGATGGGGGTCGCCATCTTCTTGATGGCGTCCACCACGGCGTCGGTGGCCTTGTGGATGCCGCGGGCGAGGGCCATCGGATCGTGCCCGGCCGCAATGGCCTTCAGCCCTTCGCGATAAATGCCCTCGGCCAGCACAGTCGCTGTGGTCGTACCATCCCCCGCCACGTCATTGGTCTTGCTGGCCGCTTCCTTGACCAGCTGCGCACCCAGGTTTTCTTCGGGATTCTCCAGCTCGATGTCCTCGGCCACGGTGACGCCGTCCTTGGTGACCTTCGGCGAACCCCACCCTTTGTCCAGCACGGCGTTGCGACCGCGGGGGCCCAACGTAGTGCGGACCGCCCGGGCTAGCTTGCCGACCCCTTCGGCCAGCGCCTGCCGGGCCTCAATCTCGTAAACCATCTTCTTTGCCACAGCGGATTCCTCCTGTTGACCAAAGGTATTTTGGCTGCGAAGAACTGGCTGCGTTGGGCCAGCCCGGCCGTCAAAAACCCACCTCCGGGTGCCCGTCCGACCAAACGGCGGCACCCTATGGCAGCCCCATCGTTTCCCGCCCAATGGCAGCAACGCCTGTGCCAAGAACGACAATATTGACGTAAGCAGTTACACGACAAAGACTTCTTGCGACTGCCCCGCGCTTCGCCCCGCAGCGGCCACCAGCCACTGCCGGGCCGGCGTGCCATTTTGGCAGCTCCGCCCGCACTGAGAAGCCCTTTGGAACGCTCTCCTCTAACAAACCGCGGCGCAGGCACTTGGGCCCCCGGTTTCACCTCGGGTGGACATGAGGCCACGGCGGTTCCCCCTGATCCAGCAACCGGGCGGCTGGGCCAACCGCAACTCACCAAGCCCCCTCCGGAGGACCGGCGGAGTTCTCGGCGGCCGCGGTAGCCCGTGGCCCTTAGGCTTGCCAACAAGTGGCAAAACAATACTGCGAATGGGGAAGAGTAATAAGTTATTCTGAGCCGCGACCGTAAGGGAGCGGGGCCTGTCAACGCCGATTCATTTCACCCCTGCTCCCTTACGGTCGCGGCTCAGAGAATGTACCACACTGTCCCGCGGGCAGTATAAGTGGCAAACTGGCCAACAAGAGCCACTTGCCTAAGAGAGCTCCTTCGGGCCCATAGAGGCAGTTCGCCCGTGGCCGCCTCATCAGAGGGGGGTGCAGCGGTAGGGGTAACAAAAGGGGGGTGGGAGGCGCAGGCCCGTCTGTGGATTGCCTTCCAGCCGGACCGATGTCCTGGATGGACACGTGTAACTGCGCGTGCACAAAGCATAGCCTGGCCCCATGAGTGATTCCGGTTGTAGCGACCGCATGGCAAATGAGCAACGTGACGACCGAAACGTGAAGCGGGACCTCGTAGCGCTGGCTTTGTTAGCCGGTGTGGCTTTTTTGGGGGCCAGCCTTTGGAGCCACGACCCGGCCGACCCGCCCTCACGGTTGGTTTGGCCAGAAAACTCGGCCGTGGCCAATTTCTGCGGCCGGTCTGGTGCATGGGTAAGCCGGTGGCTTCTGGAGGGGCTGGGCCTTGGCGCTTGGTATTTTCTTTTGTCGCTTGCGGTGTTGGATGCCACCCTCTTAGCGCGAAAGCCGGTGGGCCAGCCCATAGTGCGCTTGGCGGGCTGGCTGCTTTCGCTGGCGGGGGTATGCGCGGCGGCGGCATTGGCCGGGGCAACGCTCGGCCCCATGCCGCCGGTAGGACCGGGCGGGCATTTAGGGGCGGTAGTGCAGAACCTGTTACTGCAACACTTCGCCCGAGTGGGGGCATGGATCGTAGCGGGCAGCCTGGTTTTGGGCGGCCTGTTCATGTGCACCGATTATCTGCTCATCCGGGGGTTGGCGTGGGTACTGGGCATTCCGATGCGCGGTTGGGGAGGCAAAGCGCAGCAAGGGGGCAAGCCTGAATCGAAACTCCGCCGCCGCTCGGACCTGGACACCCCTGCGCCTGAACCGGCGGGGTTGGGGGTTCCGAAGGGCAAGGAAACCGCCCGTCCCATTCGCGTAACCAGCCGGCTGGCCTCGGAAACGAAGAGCGCGGGGGCTACGGCGGCCGCCTCACCCGGGGAGACGACTATGCCCGGCGGGGGTGGCGCAGCGGCTGCTTCTGTTGCCGCCTTTTCGCCGCCCTTGCCGCTGCGAATCCGCAAGCCTCGAAAGAGCGACCGCGACGAGGTGGTAGCCGAGATCGAGGCCGCAGCCGCCTCGGCCCCCGACGATTACGAACTGCCCTCGCTGGACTTGCTGCTGCCGGCCGAGCCTGTCTCCTTCGAGGCGCAGGAACAGGATGTGCTGCGAAAGGCAAAAATCCTGGAGAAGACCTTCGCGGACTTCGGGTTCCACATCCGCGTGGTGGAGATCCAGACCGGGCCGGTGATCGCCCAGTTCGAGGTCGAGCTGGAAGCTGGCCTGCGTTTGAGCAAGATCACCGGCTTGGCCGACGACCTGGCCATCGCCCTGCGTGTCCCCAGCGTGCGGATCGTGGCCCCCATTCCCGGCAAGAACACGGTGGGCATCGAGGTACCGAATGCCCAGCGGCAACTAGTCCGCATGCGCGAGGTGATCGAGGAGACGGCAGACAAGGCCCGCACCATGCGTATCCCGGTGTTCCTCGGCAAGGACGTGGCGGGCAATCCCATGGTGGTGGACTTGGCTACGCTGCCCCACCTGCTGATCGCCGGGCGCACCGGGACGGGCAAGAGCGTATGCCTGAACTCCATCATCGTGTCGATCCTCATGACCCGCCGGCCGGACGAGGTCCGCACGCTTTTGATCGACCCGAAGATGGTGGAGCTGAGCCCGTACAAGAACATCCCGCACCTCATGCACCCGGTGGTTACCGACATGCGCAAGGCCGAGGCGATTCTCGGCTGGGCGGTGGAGAAGATGGAGGAGCGCTATCAGTTTCTGGCCCGGGCCGGGGTGCGGCACATCGGGGTGTATAACCAGTTGGGCGAAGAGGAACTCCGCGAGCGGATCCAGCCGGTGGACGAGGAGGAGTGGGCACAAATCCCCACCCACATGCCCTACATCGTCATCGTGGCCGACGAAATGGCAGACCTGATGATGACCGCCGCCAAGGAGGTCGAGGGGCACATCATCCGTCTGGCGCAGAAGAGCCGGGCAGTGGGCATCCACTTGGTGCTTGCCACGCAGAAGCCGACGGTGGACGTAATCACGGGGCTCATCAAGTCGAACCTGCCCGCCCGCATTTGCTTCCAGGTGGCCAGCCGCGTCGATAGCCGCGTGGTGTTGGACGAAATGGGAGCCGACAAGCTGCTGGGCAACGGGGACATGCTGTTTTTGTGGCCCGGGACGAGCACGCTGATCCGGGGCCAGGGGACCTATCTCAGCGACGACGAGATCAACCGCGTGATCGGGGCCGTGGCGACCAGCGAACCGCAATACGTCAAAGAACTTGTGCAGCTCCAAGCCCGCGATCCTCAGGTCGAGGCCCGTGCCAACTCTTTTGCGCACAAAGACGAGTTGTACGAGGCCGCCGTGGATCTGGTAATCCGGGAAGGGCGGGGCAGTTGCTCGCTTTTGCAGCGGGCGTTAGGGATTGGCTACGGCCGGGCCGCTCGACTGATCGACTATATGGCCGAGGATGGTATCGTCGGCCCCTACAACGGCTCTCAAGCCCGCGAGGTGCTTATCAGCCTCGATCAATGGGACCGCATGAGGAGCCGCGCGGCCGAAGCCCCGCCCGGGCCGGTCCCCCTCGCCCGGCGAACCAACCGCATTGTCGTACCCGCCGCAGGGCCCAGCGAGTGGCCCGACGGGTCAAGCGCGTCGGCCTTGTCGGAATGTCAATCCGGGCCGGGTGCTCCCCTGCCTCCGACCGAGGCCCCCCAGCCCCTTGGAGCCCCGCCGGGCACCGGGCAATCCGAGCCGCCATCCGGCGCCCGCACCACCTGAGCGGCGGCCCTTCGTCGGTTCCGCAGGCGCCGGGCGCCACAGTCCGGCCCCGAGCCGGCTTGCCGGTGGCCAGTCACAAACTGGGCCGCTAAACTTCACTGTTCCCCGCTTGGTGCGCCGGGGTCAGTCGTGGGTTCTAGCTGGAGTTGACCTGATGGGTTCGACGCGTCTTGCCTGGATCGCCGCATCTTGTGGTTTACTTCTTGGGGCGTGCGGGGCGGAGCCGACCGAGCCCAGGGCGATTACTGCTCCGCCGCAACCGGTGGAACCATCGGCCACGGCAACGGGAAGCGGTGGGGGCGGCTCGCCGGCGGAGGCGGCGCGGCGCTGTTTTTGGCCACGCTTCCTCGGTCCCCGGGGCGATAACATCGCTGCGGATACCGGGTTGTTGAAGCAATGGCCCAAGCAGGGCCCCACCTTGATTTGGACCGCCAAAGGCATGGGCGAGGGTTTCTCTAGCGTTACCCTCGCCAACGGCCGGATATTTACTGCCGGCAACCGCGACGACCAAACCCTGGTTACCGCGCTGGACATGGAGGGGAAGATCCTGTGGCAAACGCCGAACGGTCCGGCATGGACCGGCAGCCATCCCGGTACCCGCGGCACACCCACCATCGACGGCGACCGCGTATATCACGAAAGCCCGTTAGGGCAGTTGGTATGCCTGGAGGCTGCCACGGGCCGTATAGTCTGGACTCGCAACATCCTCGAGGACTTCGAAGCGAAGAACATCGAATGGGCCTTGGCCGAGTCGGTGCTGATCGACGGCCAGCGCGTCATCTGCTGCCCGGGCGGCAAGGCCGCCAGCGTGGCTGCACTGGACAAAAATACCGGCAAGACCGTGTGGGCAACGCCGTCCACCGGCGACTTGGCCGGCTACGCCACACCAATCCTCGCCGAGTGGCAGGGCCTGCGCATGGTGCTGACCATGAATCAGCGGGCGCTGATCGGGGTGAATGCCGAGACGGGCGAACTGCTGTTCCGCCATCCCCATCCGACCAGCTACGACGTGAACGCCACCTCGCCCATCTTTCACGAGGGGCAAGTGTTCATCACCTCGGGTTACGGCGCCGGTTCCGAAATGCTCCGACTTTCGGTGGCGGGCAAAAAGGTATCGGTCGAGCCGGTATGGAAGTCCAAAGATCTCGATAACCACCACGGCGGCGTGGTGTTCTACCAGGGTTATCTCTACGGCTCTTCGTACCAGGGCCGTTGGGTGTGCTTGGAATGGAGCAGCGGCAAACGGATGTACGCCGCGCGGGGCGTGGGCAAAGGATCGCTCACCGTGGCCGATGGAATGCTCTTCACCTTGAGCGAATCGCGGGACATGGGGCTTGTGCCGGCCACACCCGCCGAACATCAGGTGGTCAGCCGGTTCAAGGTGCCCTCGGGCGGTTCCGGCCCGTCCTGGGCGTATCCGGTGGTTTGCGGCGGCCGATTGTACATCCGCCACGCCGACTGCCTTTATGCGTATGCAGTCCGGTAAGGCCGGGAAAGGCAATCCCCGGCTTCGCTTGGCCCGCGCGGCTCGCCGCCGATAGAGCCGCTCGGCAAGGCCGGGGCAGCGCATCCCAGAGGTCTGGAGGTGGCGTGCCAGCGCCTCAAACTGCCGGCACCCGCGCCATTCGTCGTTCCCCGGCGTGCGACAGTGGCGCACGCGCATTGGCTCTTTAGGCCCGCTGTGCGCCGGCCTTGCCGGGCCGTAGGATGGCAGAGGACGAGCGGCAGTATCCGCGTGCGTGCACAGGGGCTGCGTTCTTTCGGACGAGGAGTTCAACTTATGGTCGGCACGATTCGCACCTTGGTTCTGGTAGTGGCTGGCGGTATTGCAATGTCCTCTGTCGCCGTAAGGGGCGGAGAGCCTGTGGGGCCGGCCAAACCGGCGGCCAAGAAGCTCATCGAATGGGGCTGGGATGAACCCGATACGGCATTTATGCGCCGGCACATCGCCTCGATGGAGGAGATGCCTTTCGATGGGCTGGTGTTTCACGTTACCAGCCCCCGTGGCGGCAATTTCACTTGGGAAATGTGGGGCCCGCGGCAGTTTCAGCGCAACGAGTTCGACCATGCGGTCGAGGATCTCCGGGCTACTCCGTTCCGCCGGCTCACCGAGCGATTCCTGCGCGTGAACGTAACTCCGGGCCGGGTCGATTGGTTCGACGATGCCGCCTGGGCGGTGGTGCTGAACAACATGCAGGTGGCCGCCCAGGTGGCCCGCGACGGGGGCTGCAAAGGCTTCATGTTCGATGTGGAGCAGTACGAAGGGCAGCTTTTCGACTACGCCCAACAGGCCCACCGTGCCAGCAAGCCGTTCGCCCAGTACCAGGCCAAGGTCCGTCAGCGAGGCACGGAGTGGATGAAGGTCGTGGCTGGGGAGTATCCCCAGATCACGATCCTGTTGACCTTCGGGTACTCGATTGCCCAGCCTCGCGGGGGCGCCAAAGACCGCTCCCAGGTCTCCTATGGCTTGCTGGCCGACTTTCTGGACGGCGTGTTGGAAGCCTGCCCGGCCGGCGTTCGCCTGGTCGACGCATGGGAGTCGTCGTATCCCTATCGCGAGGCGTCACAGTTCCGCCAGGCGTACCAGACCATCAAGGAGCGGTCGGCCGGCTGGTCGGCGGTGTTCGAGAAGTATCGGCAACACGTTTCGGCGGGATTTGGCTTGTGGATGGACTGCAACTGGCGGTCTCGAGGCTGGAACACCACCGATTTCGCCAAAAACCATTTCACCCCGGAGCAGTTTGCCGAGGCGCTGCGGCAGGCGCTGGCCACCTCGGATCAATATGTGTGGATCT